>Ga0209986_10000003_pt1 | contig 229022 bp, 224 predicted proteins | sample BlataG_FD_183168 | JGI IMG/M metagenome (GOLD analysis project Ga0209986, IMG submission 183168) | Deep subsurface microbial communities from Black Sea to uncover new lineages of life (NeLLi) - Black_00105 metaG (SPAdes) (version 2) | ecosystem: Environmental > Aquatic > Marine > Oceanic >...
TACGCCTCTCCTCGCTGGGCGTCAAGAACTCACACAAGGCCTGAGGTAACACTTCGTAATTTGGCCTGAGGCCACCGTGGTCTACCTCATACCAAAGACTTTCGGAGGCTAGGGTAACAAAATGAGTATATGTGACATTATGCAAAATCGTAATGTCAGCAAGAATTTAGTCTTTGCACTTACTTCAGTTCATCTGGAATTTCCTGTGCGTAAAGTGTTGGAGTAAATCTGGTGGATTCCCTTTCTTTCTTGACCTCTTCCGTATGGACAAACTGAAGTAAGTAGAGGATTGCATTCCTTGTTGCTCTTGCTAGTTCCAACGTCAAGCTAACCAGAGAGCTCTCAGACATATTCTCGATGTCTTCTGTGTCATAAAATAACTTTACATTTACAAATCTGTGTGTCAGTGCATCACGTGTGAGCCTCATATTCTTGAACCCCCCATCTTCGAAGTCTTGATGCAGACTGAACAACGCATTGAGGCTGAAGTTCTTCGTGGCTAAGATTTGTTCACGAATAGCCTTGTCCCTCGAGCTTTGGTACCATACTGCTCGGAAGGAAACTCGTCGGTCTGGTATTCCAAGTCTAAGGTAGTCATTTATGAAATAGGCGATTTTATCCAAGACGCCATAAAAACCTTTGAATGATGCTTTTACCAATTCAACAGAGGTGTTATACAGAGTGTAATCTAACGTGTCGATAATCTTGACGTGCCTGTGTACGAAGTCAAGGTTCAACTCCTTATACGTAGATAACATAAGCATGAATCTTGCTGTGACGTAGTCTTGCTTGATTTGGTTCAAGTATCTTGAAAGCCGAAGGTATTGGTCATCTTTTGGCCAGTCTTTGTCATTATGCTTCGTCAGTGGAATGATCATCTTTCTAATAACTGCCGTATCGCCAACGGCCGCATCACATTGTTGGCAGTAATTGCAGATGTTTAAATAGAGTTTGTTGTCCAAACAAAACTGGATTGAGAATTTTTCGATCTCAGAGTCTCCCTTGCTCGATATACCCGGGTATTTGGGCTGATTTTCTAGTACGTGTTCCCTTCCTTTGAATCGACGTTTGATTTCTTCTAGGTAGTTCTTAAAATAAGGGACCGCTTCGGTATTGACTCCTTTCTCAAATGCTAGAGAAAGCAGCGAGTAGGCTTCTTTTAGAAACGTACCCTGATGTTCCCCAGCAACTGTAGCATAGTAGTAAAGCCCTACTCCTTTATTGCCTAAAGCCATTCCATGATCTGGTTCTAGCACTATAGCTTTTTCGTAGCATTCGAGCGCATCCAGTACTCTACCTAAAGCATCAAAACAATTCCCGAGATTAACCCATATTTGCGATGTGGTAAAAGAATCCTCCAATTGGTATTTGAGAGCCTTCTCATAGTGGTTTCGAGCAAGGTTCAATTCCGTGTCCCTAAAGTAAGCAGCGAGAGGCTCCTGCTTCTTCCTTATATCAAAAATGGCAGAATATCCATTCCCGAGATTATAGTGAGCGATCGCTGTGTACCTGTCATCGATAGTTATGCTTTCAAAATTGTTCTTTAATAGATGAACACCTTCCTCAATGGTCTGCTGATTTCCTGAGGCATTCCCAATATCTATTAGGAGCCCGCTTGTGTTCACTAAAAATCTGTTGGTGGATGTAATATGGCGCTCTGTTATACTCTGGATTTCTCTGGTCAGTTGCAGGGCACGGTCAAGATCCCCAGAGTCCATGGCTTCCCTGGCTTGCTTAGAGAGTGTATCTAGCTTATCCATGGCCAAAAAGGAATCCTCCACTATGAGACTACTTTAAGGTTATGTTATATGCTAGGGGCACAAAATTCAATACTGCCGTGACCATATGCTTTACAGGGGCGTACAAGAATATGGGCCTATTTTGTGGTAGAATCAGGATAACAATGGATTTACTCGCCGAATAAGAAGAGACGGCCGACTACGGTTCTTTCGATGACCTGGGTATAACCGGATAAGCCGTAGATTAGAGATGGGAAGTCTTACAGAAAATCCCAGCGACTATGATTCTGAATACCTGTGCAAAGAATGCGGCAGTCTGCTATATGTTAAAGAAGAGGATAGTTCCGATATTTGCGTTAATAAGGACTGCGGCCAGTTCCCTCTAGGTCTTGACTTCTATGACCCGACTGAGAGTGGTTCCCCACAACTGTACCGCGAGCTAGACACAGCTCGTACAAACTTACTCTCAGATATGAAAAGGTGTGACCCAGCTGAGCTAGCCTTATATATCTACGAGAAGCGGAAGGCGCTGATTGCCTTTGCAATAGAACCTGGGATCATGCTATCGCTTCCCGACTTACTTGCTCTCGGCGAACTTCTGATGATGTTGAACACTGAGCCACCCAATGGTGATGAACGGGATAAGGCACTTTTCGAGTCAGTTTACCAACAGGCAAAGAGACTTACCAAGTACCTGAACTTCATTGATGATTTGAAAGAAGGACGTTATATTTGGATTAAAGGCACCGGGAAGCCGAAAGCGCTGGTTATGAAGTATCTTAACGTTATCAGCGATATACAAAAGAGCTACGGGCTCGTTTCCTCAGAGTCAGTAAAAGACATCTCTGAACTGTTCGAGTTTGAGGATATTCAGGAGCTGGTTACCACAGATGTCGAATTGGCACCCGGCATTGACCATGCTGACTTCCTAGACAGCCTGTGGCCTTATGTACTGACTTTGAGGTACGCTTTTGCGCTCAACTACAGGACGGCCAAGCAATACAGGTATGAATGCAATGCGAGTGATGTAGCTGCTTTGCTGAGCTTTTTCCTCAGCATCCCAAACAACAATACGCTGATAATACCTATCTCAAATGCTGAGCGTCACTACGCTGTTCAGCCCAAAGCAGCAAAATCTTTCGAAGGTTTTCTCAACGAGTATGTTATCAGCGGCCAGAAGGTGCCGATCATGGCTAGGGCTGTCGACAAGATAATCATGGATCGTTTAAGCCTTCTCTTCTTCATAATATACTTACACGGTCACTACGAAGTGCCAGGTGCGAAGAAAACCGGTGGTAGTACGAGGATACATAAGAAGAAGGAGGAAACCGGAAGGGCATTCGAGCGTCACTTGCGATCCAAGATATCTGAGCATGGCTATGAGGGGCCTGATGAGCCAGTTAGTGTAAAAACTTTTGAATACGACATAATTAAGGTTTCGGAAACCAAGAAGAGGATCATTTTAGCCGACGCCAAGTTTCGCGACCCCGCTCCCTCCTCTATCTCCGCTCATACTCTCGTTCAACAAGAACTGCTTGATCCTAGTCAGGGGTTACTTGCAGAATCAAAGCGTCAATTGGATAGACTTAGGTTCTTTAATGATAACCCAGAGGTCTTCAGGGAGTGTCTAAACTTGAAAGCTGATTGGCAAGAATATGAGGTTGGGGCATATGTGGTTACAAAGCACGTTCCTTTAATTAGCCGATACAAGGACATCAGGATTGTGTCTGCGTCGGATTTGCTCAGGTCTGAACTGTGATTTGCCAATGAGGAAAGATTGCTCGTTTGTTGAGGTCCACATTAGGGCTATCTAACCAGTTGAGTATGTCGGCATGGGTACTCGGGATGAGCTTCCTTTCTAATTCTATGTAGCGCTTTATTGTGTCTCGTAAATAGCTCTCCGCCGCCCCTGCAAATTGAGGGGCTTCATCAACCTGATACGATTCGGCATGAACAACACTACACCGCAAATCCCAAATGTTTCCCACGTTATTTTCTAGTTGATTTCTATTAGCTGCATCGGTTAGCAACCTGGGTATTCTGTTAACTAAATTCCTCTTTTTGTTGCGGTCGCGCTTCCTGAGGAACAGGGATTCGAAGGCAGTAACAAAGCTGACTACCCGGTCCTCAGGCATCCAGTCTTCATAGCCGTGGTTGAACCAGCGAATAGCCACTACAACATTGTTGCCCAGCGGCTGCTGATATAGCCATTTCCAAAAGTTCATGAAGTCTTTAGCTTCCCGGTGGTCAAGTGTATAAACAGTACCTGTGACCGGTACGGAATAGATGTCTTTCCCAGTGCCTCCGACTATATGTCCGGGCTGCCATTTATTTTCACGCCTGTAAGCTATGTTAGCTCCAACCGCGCCTGCTTTAAATAGCCTCAAAGCAGTGAGTAATTTGTTGAGCTTGTCGCGGTGGTCAGTGGAAGGTGGACTGCCCTTAGCCCAAGACAACTTGATGATAGCGGCAAACCTGTGTCTCATTGCTTCCATTTCGTTTTCGAGTGATCGCCTACCAATCGCTCTGGAAAGCAGATTTTCTTTTTCACGCTCAGACAGTTCGCAGATTTCGATGTCTGGCTCAAGAACTAGCTTCTTCCTTCCACATTCAAAACTTTGCAGAGGTACCGTTGCCTCGCAAGAGATAGTGGTGCCGAGGAGATAGTCCTGAAACTCAAATAATGTAGTCTGTATAGCCGACTTTGATGGTGGCCATCTCTGTGTCGAGCGTAAAATTCTGTATATGAATTGATGAACTATTTGGTTCGTAACATAATCGTGTATATTACCAAGGCCGACCATATTGAAGTCTTGTTGAACATCCTTGTCATTGGCGAACTCCTTAATTGCCTTTTGTACTGCGGGCAACTTCACCCATTCCCTGGAGCATTGCGTAGCCAAACTGGTGTAATCCCTGCGATGGTAGTGCCGGTAAACGTATCCACCTTCAGACCTACGACGAGCTTCAGTGATGGGTTCTTTTGGAACTCTTCTGCTCTGCACATATGGCTCGAGGACGGCGATTACATCGTCCAGCGCTTTTACGAGTGCATCATGTAGGCTTTGTTTTTTTATTCCGGGATTGGCTACCATACACTCCAGTTTACAAAGAACCTAACATTGGTGCAAATACTGAAGACGACTGATGAGTGATGCCAAAATTGCTTTTGCTGCCCTTTTACTCCGCCCTAATGACTTCTGCTGAGAAATGTGAGTCAAGGTTAACCAAGACTTCATACTCTCTTTTTCCTGCTGTTTCAAATTCGCCTGGGAGGGGAGGATGAAGCAATTGCTTTATCTAATATAACCAAAACCCCTTTTGTCTTATGCTGAAATCAAAAAATAGTTTTTAATCTACCACCCGACGGGGGTGATAATTTAGCTCGTTCTTGAAATTTTACCTTATGACTTTTTGTGGGATATAGCCAGATTGCACGAAAGTCAGAATTGTTGCTTAATGCCCAAGTTGCGGCAATCGCTAGAATGTGCTTCCGGCCGGGCCTGCTAGTCCAACCGCAGGGCCCTTTTACCCTGACAGTCGGAATTTCTTCAGAACCTGTTCTTCCCATGTAGAGGCGCCAGACCGGTCTACCAGAGTTGTCATCTTGAATGACCTCTTACGGGCAATCCTAAGGAATCGTCCCCACCGTTGCTCAAGCGCAGCCGGTCTCATCGGCAGATCATAGTTAACGCACTCGTCAACATAGTCTAAAGCCACGCCCTCGGCAGCAGAATCAGTAAGAATGAGTATGCCACCATCCTGTTGGAAGGCAGCTAGCCTATTCCTGCGTTCATCTGCGTCAAGACCACCTGTCACACACTGTACACGCCGCTCCGCGACCATTTGGATATTCGAATGGAGATATTCCGCAGTGGTCGCAAATGAAGTCCAAATACAGAGGCAGGCTCCGTCCTTAATGCGTTCGTTTAAATAGACAAGCAACGTGTCAAGCTTTGAGTCCTCACTCAACTCCTCGATTTCATCCAACAATGACTCAAGTTTATTATACGCAGTCAAGAACTCTTGTACTGGTACGCCCATAGAGTCAGGCGAATCTTTCACCAGTTCTGGCTCCTCCGCAAACACGCTGAGCTGTGAGTAGATTCTCTCCAAATCCTCATTTGTCCAGTGCATATTGTGTGCTATTTTGTTTCTCAAGAATCGCCAAGACTCGCTAAGATGGCGCAGCATCCTGCCTGCCGAATACATACTGGAGAAGGTGGATTGTAGAATGAGACTTCTGAACGAACTGGTAAAACCCGAAGCAAACTGTTCTAGCTCATCAAGAAGTGCACGCTCCCGGTCAGTCCTAGTATAGTAGATTGGGACAAGTACTTTCTTGAAAGGAATGTAAATAGGTCGTCCGTTCCAGTCCACGATGTCTTGAAGGTCGACCTTTGTAACCGCCGCACGGAAACGAGATGGCGACATACTCAGGAGCAACACGTGACGTGCGGCTTTGGACTTCGTGAGTGAGTCATACAAGATCCTGCGTTTTCCTCTTAGGAGATGACCTTCGTCAAGTATTACCAAATCCCAAGATGCCGCACAAATGCTCCCACAGATATCGTCACGCTTGGCCAGGTCAATGCTCATTAGAATTAGAGCCGGGGTAGGCCATGGACTTTCACCTTCGCGGCCAAGTGACTCCATTTGTAGGTATGTCTTTCGATCTACTACTGTGGGCGGTGCTAGCTCGGGTGACAGCCATGATGACAGCGCCGATTGCCAAACGTTAAGGACTTGAGCAGGAACAAGCACTAGGCTCCGCTTATTTGAACCTCTCTCCAGTTGATAAGCAATAAGAGCTGCTGCCAAGTTCGTCTTGCCAGTGCCGGCAGGCGAAACTAGTTCCTGGTATGGCTTGTCCTCGCTTTCAAGAAAATCCACAGCGAATTGCGCTTGGAATGGTAGAAGTCCTCGATTACGGAAGTATTGAATCTCCGGTTTTTTACTCATCTTGTACAATCTTTCTCCCTGCTTCAAGTTTTATGATTCTTTTCAGCAGCCAGTCGCGAACCTCCCTGAGAATATCATATTCCTCTGCAGTCAGTTCATGCCTAAAATGCAGCACGTCGTTGCGCAAACTTGGCAGCCGTCCGAGCTTCGTTTGCGCTACAGAATATGCGCCGCCAAAGTTGGCTGCAAACTTCAGCCAGTACCCCTTGAATGTAACAATTGAGACGTAGTCTTGAAAGGACATTTCCTCCAGACTACTTGGTACGCGCAGTGATTTCTCCTCATAATATCTCCTTATACATTTATCAATGCACTCGCTGAGTTCTCTGGAATCGACTGAAGCACGTATCAACTCCCGAATGGCCAGTTCGATCTCACGAAGCATGACGTACGGACTCGCTACTCGGTAGAAGTATCGCAATGCATCTACCGTTGTCACTATGCCTTGAAGTTTGCTCTCGCTACCTACCAGCACAGCATCCTTTAGATCAAATTCATCGAGCAGACCTTCCAGTTCGTCAAAAATCTGTGCGAATCTCAGATCTTCGGCAAACGCCTCTACCGGCAATGCAGCAGGGTCCTCTTTGTTACCGATTTGCAGGACGCCCTGGGCAAATGAACGATAGGAAAAAACACCAAGCACTTCATTTTTAGCTACAATAGGAACTTGACTCACGTTGTTTTCCTTCATGATTTGTAACGCATCACGTGCACACATATCGGGCGGTACTGTCAGCAACCGCTGTTCATCAGGTATGATTTGCCCTACTCGGTGGAATAGGTCTTTTAAGGACCTTTCCCTCATGACTTTTCTCCCTCGCTTGATCCAGCAGTCAAAGCTGGGTTTCTTCTCAATCTCACAATGGAGCCTAGCTCTGCCCGTCCACGACTGCTATCTCCTCCTCGGTAAGCCCGTAGAGCTTGTAGACTATCTGGTCGACGAGTTCGTCTGTGAGTTCGATACGCTCTAGAAGAGGCCTGAGCTTGGCTACAGAGGCGTCAAACTCGGTCCGGATGTTCTCCTGCGGCTCCCGACGCGTCACATCAATGCCTTTGACTGACTGGATTGCGTTTTTGTTCTGCTGCAAGGCACCAAGGAAACCATCCCAACCTACTTCTGTCTTGCAGTATTCCTTCACCTTGGTCTTGTTTCTTAAGTTTTCGACGCTTATACCCAGGTAGCTCTCTAGCCATTCAAGGAAGCCCTTGATCTCTACCTGTTTCTCTTCATGGAGCCGCATCATCTCCTCCGCCAGAAACGTAAGGAGGTCGTGAACTACATCTGATTGTTCCCGCTCTGTGTCTGGGGTACCGTCTGGCTTTTGAGGTAGGAGCTGAGCTATAAACGACAGGACACTACCCCAGTCCTTGGTCTGGAGGTATTCTTCGTAAAGGCTCTTACTCTGCCCCACCAACTGCTGCCGCTCGGCCTTGTGCGTGGTGAAGTTAACATGGCGGATTGGCAACTTATTGTAAAACGAAACCGGATAGCGGAGCGATCCCTGTGGAATGCGAGCGCTATAGTACTGTCCAATGTGTAGCCAATTAAATAGTGAGGAATTCAATAAAGCTGCTACATAAGGATAAGCGTAGTCCCTAGGCCGCACCCCATGAACCGCCACCAAAAGCCCGCATCCCTCTTCATCCATGATTGCCGAGACTCTTCTTGCCACGCCTCGTACAATAATTTTGTGCTGACCAAAGAAATCCCACGTACTTTCGTTGATGACTCCCGAACCGCGACCGATGACGGGAAACTGGAATCTGTTGTTGTATAAATCTACCGGATCCATGCCCCAAAGATTCTCGTATCTGGATATGAGACTTGGTGGTAGAAGTTTGACTTCATTTTTGCCCGGAATAGGCCTATCGTTTACTAGCGGTTCCATTGCCCAATATTCAAACCCCATTATCCCGGTGCGAACTTCTGCGATATCTTCCAATAAGTCGCTACATTGATACAAACGCTTAACTATCAATTTCTTCGTCCCTACAATATAGAGGTTTATGTGACCAGAGTGCTCGTCTATGAGGTCCTGAACGGGACGAATTTCACACGCGAAATTATCGTCCTCATAAAGATTGTCAGTCATGAGTTGAAATGTAGACTCAAGTGAATCAATCAAGGACAAGTCATCCCTCTTGATAACGGCAATCCTCACATATTGTTGCGGTTGTGAAGATGCGAAGGTTAGAATTGGACTGACAAGTACATCGGGGAAGGTACTAGGACACTCTGTTAAGTCTACCAGTTCTCGCATGGAGTGAGCATCACTTAGGAATTGGCAAAGCTTAGCACCATAATCAGCCACTAGATATTTGTTTGAAGTAATAAAACCAAAATGACCTTTCGTGCTGAGAAGAGATATTGACCTCTCCATAAAGAGTATGTAGATATCGTAGGCCCCATAGGCTGTTTTGAAAAGCGAATTATACGCGTCCTGATCTTCAGTAAGGTACTTCGTACGCTCATACGGTGGATTCCCCACTACGACGTTGAATCCTGCGGTGGTCAGCTGCTGACCGTCGATGTCAAAAAAAACCTCAGGGAACTCCAGTTCCCAGTGACAGAAACGACGCTCTTCAGCTATGCTCTTGGCTTTGTCCAGCCATGCTAACTCTCCCGGGGTAGGCCACTCAGCACTATCTTGCTCCGCTAGAGAAAGGAGACGCTCGTAGGCATCTTTGTCCTTGACCTCGTTTCCAAAATAAACGGATGTCCATATGTCGGCGATTGATTTAATTCGCCTCAGGGCATATCTGGCTGTTTCATAGGCACCTTCCTTACGATGAATGTCCTCTACTGAGTCAGAGGGTTCTTCAGCAATCCTGTGGAAGGTGCCTACCGCGGAGGAGATGGCGCTTTTGAATTGATGCCCTGCCAGAGTTGTAACAGCAGTCGGTTTGCCCTTTTTACCAATCTCTGGCAGAAGGCCTATGTCTTCTAGTCTTGTTCCAATTAGGGAATTGCCGCAGCGTAGATGGTGGTCTAGGAAGTTCAGCGGCTTGTCCAGAGAGACGGTAGAAAGCCACAGTGAGAGCTTGGCTAAGTCTACGGCTAGTGGGTTTAGGTCTACTCCGTATATGCAGCGCTCTACTACCTCACGGCGAGCCCAGCGTACCTCATCTTCCTCCATCTCCCTAGGGTCACCGCCCAAGGCTTCTACCAGCGCTCGAGCTAAGAAGTCCGTAGCTTCCACTAAGAAGTGCCCTGACCCCATCGCCGGGTCCAACACTTTCAGAGAGAGAATAGAATCAATCACGTTACCGTCGGAATTCTTTGCCTCTTCTAGAAGAGGCCCAACAGTATTGCCCACTATATATTTGACGATGTAATCTGGAGTGTAATAGGAGCCGGTAGCTTTACGCTCCCCCCTGTCTGTTTCGAGGTAGATAGAGCCGGTACGGTAGGTCTCGACCGCCGTACGGCTCCCTAGCTCTGCCAGAGGTATGAACTTCTCCGCCTTGTCCTCTTTGACAACTGCCATATCCTGGGCAGCATAACGTGGTCGGTGTTCCAAGAGTCCTTCGTAAATAGAGCCAAGCTCCCTTATGCTGAGGTCACGATAACTGACGAAGCCTCTCCCGGTGCGCCCTGCAGCCCTTGCTCGTGCAAGCTGGTCGATGGCTCCTGCTAAGTAGCAGTCGCCTATCTTCCACGCAGCAAGGCTCTGGTGTTCCTCCTGGTCATCAAAGAGCCTGCCGTTATAAGGGGGAATATACAGGAAACGATCACCACTGTTGATGAGGTTGAACAGCTCTCTGAGCCGTGACCAATACATAGTAGTGGTTGGGCTAAGCTTGGACTCGAATGGCTCTTTCGTAGCTATATCGTGGGTTAAAGCCCGCAGGCTGTAGGTGCCCCAGTAAGTAGGGTTAGTCACCGGCAGGAATTCTCTGGCCTCAGCATAGAGAGTAAAGAGCAAGCGATAGATAACTATAAAAGCATTTTCCCGAACAAGGTCTAAATTCTCTGGTTTTAAATTATTTGCTGGGAAAGAGAGGAAGCCTTCGGCAAGCAGACGAAGCGCTTCGTAGATGTTGTCTTTCAGTTCTTCGCTGACCTTGGCAGCGTATTCAGTGCTGGCTCGGTAAGCACGGTCAAGGAAGCAGTCCCCAGTGCCGTCAGCTTGGAAGGCCTCCCTATGGAAGAAAGCCAGGAAATAAAGGAAGGCATTTTCATCAAGGGTAATTATCTGAGGTAAGTCCACCTCATAATAAACATCAAGTCGATAGCTTAGGTCTCGGTGATAGATTCGCCAGTGTCTGCCGTTAGTAAGCAATCCCCATCGCTTGTCGGTAGCCCGGAGGTAGAAGTCAATCTGGTAACTGGGGTTGTGATTGGTGAAAGGGTCTCCTGGGCCCTTGACGCGCTTGTCTAGAGAGCGTTCCCAAGCCTTGGCATCTCCAATTGCCAAGGCATTTTTGAAAAACTCTGGTTGTCCCTTGTGAGATTCTGCTTCTTGCCGGACCTCCAGGGAAGAGAAAAAAGCATAGTCCGGGCGCCTTATACCTTCTGACGAGTGTACTGCTGGTTGGACGAAGTAAACGTGCCCGAGGACATCTAGGATAGGCCTGATGAGGCGTCGTTCAACTTCTGCCTCAGGAGTATCGCCATTGATTCCAGGAACAGCCTTTTCCAGAATATTGGTGATGCGCTGGCGAAACTCCCAGGCTTTACTCTCAAAAGCCTGCCAGTGGGAGTCATCTCCTACTAGCTCCTCCAGATAATAGTCGCTAAAAAGCGAGCGATTATTGTAACTAGCCAATCTGACCTCCTACTCAAACTCAATTAAAGCAAGGGAAACCAGCTCTGGCCGCTCCGCTACGATGATTTCCATGTTCCCCAATTCCTCACGCCTCGAAACTACTCGCTGGTGTAATTTCTCTGTCTCTTGGTCAAGGTCTCGAAGACGAGCCTCCTCACCCAAGACGCGGATATCCTGTCCTGAAGACATCAATTGAGGCTGCAACTTATATTGACGAATCCTTTCCTCAATTACAGAGCGTTGCATCTGAATCTTCGTTTTGCGGGCTGAAGCATAACGGTCCAGATCGTGCTTCATAGCCTCGACGGCAGTTAGACGGCGTTCTTGAACAGTATCCTCCACTTCTTTGCTGCGGGTTACGGTGGACTGCCAAGCTACTGAATGGAGGTCCTCGAGCTTAGCCAATGCCTGAAGATGCCCCTCGCCTAGTGTTGGGGGTTTTAAGTCATTACTGTCGAAACGAGAAGTCTGAGCAGCAAAATCTAAATCTAATGTACCTGACTCGGTTACATAAACGGAGCATAGTTCCTCATGGGTTGTACTTCCTCTACCATCAGTGCATTTTAATCTGAGGTTGAAAAGCGCTCCCGCTTCTCCCTTTTTATCAGCGCTTTGGATGATCTTCGCGGTGGTGGCACCGTCAAATCCTTGACCAGCCTGGGTGCAATAGCTCACGATAGAATCAAAAAGAGGATGCCCAAAAGCGACGAGCTGCACCTCATCCGGGCGGTGCCGACGAGCCACTTCCCTATTGAAGGTGACACTTTCATAAGCGGGCATTACCCCTTCTCGACGCACCACCTCAGGAATGTCGCGGATACGTACAACTCCTCTCTTGCTAGTTTGACTAATGCGACTACCATGGCTAATTAGGAAAGCCTCGGCCAGTTGAGCAACATCCTGACTTGTGGCTGATGTCTCCTTTACCCTGTTTAGCAAGCGGAGCGCATCTTGGTGGTCATAACGACGAATCTCCTGTAAGAGCTCCTTATCGATGTGCTCGAGCATCCTAGTTCTTTCCTTGGCAGCTTGGGCGGCTTTTTCCGCTGTAACCTCTGGCTCTTCTTTCTGTATCAGGGCTGTCATTACTAACTCCGTTAGATTAACTTCCTCTAAGAGGGCTCCGAGTACGTCGTACGCATCGCCTGGCACATCACGGGCTATAAGGACGAGCTGCTCAAGTATGTTTTCCAGAATTCGATCCTCTCGTGTGTTGGTGACGAACAGGTTATATACTGTTACGTCTCTCTTTTGTCCATATCTATGCAGACGACCAATGCGCTGCTCAATCCTGTAAGCCTTCCAAGGAAGTTCGTAATTGACCATGATATGACAGCTCCAGTGAAGATTAATACCTTCGCCGGCAGCATCAGTAGCTATCATGACCTTCGTATCAGATTGCTCGAAAGCCCGTTGGGCCTCCTCTCGTTCATCCTGATCCATACCACCATGAATAACACAGGTCTTCCACTTGTCCTTTTTGAACAGAGCGCTCTGCGAGATCTCCTCCTCCAAATACCGAAGGGTATCTACATACTCGGTGAACACTATGACTTTCTCAGTGGGATCCTTACTGAGGATGACTCTAAGAAATTTCAGCAACTCATCCTTCTTAGAATCAACCTTTACTGATGCAGCCAGATAGGTCAGCGGTTCGAGCTGGCTGATTTCTTTTTCGATCAGGCTTCTTTGAAGTCTAAAAGGTAAGGTTTCGAGTTTGTGCTCTAGCTCTTGCCGATCGCGGTCATCAAGGCTGTCGGGGTCTTCGTCATAATCCCTCAGCTTTCTCTGCTCTTCGGCGCTTATTCCTACACCTACCTCTTCCTCGTCCATGTTCTTAAGATGCTCCCTTAAGGCGTTTAATCTCCTGCCGAGGGACAGCCGTATAGCTTGAATACTTGAGACCATGCGCTTTTGAAAAAGAACCATGACAAATCCAATAGCACGGTTTTCCTTCTCTAGGGTTTTCGCCAGATTGAAACCCTCAATCACGTACTCAGTCACAGCATTGTATAGCTCAACCTCCATCTGGGTATATTCCACTGGCCAAGTTCTTACATCTCTATTTACGAAGACTGGCTTTCCATGCTCATCAAGTATCTCTTTCTTAACACGTCGGATAGTTATCTGACCTACATGCTTTGGGTCTAGAAGTTCTGGCGCCGGGAAAGCAAACTCGTCCAGTAGGGATAGAAGGGCATTGAAGGTATAGCGGTCACCGTTGTGAGGTGTAGCTGAAAGAAGGAAGAAGGAATCAGAACGCTCAGCCATGGCACGGCCTAGACGATAGCGCTGTGTCTCTTCAACTTTAGAACCATATATCCTAGACGATAACTTATGTGCCTCGTCAAAGATTATCACATCCCATCTGCATCCAGGCCGTTCCAGCTGAGCACGCACCTCATCCCTTTTGGCTAGATCTAGGGAGACAATGATCTTGTTGTGATGCTCCCAAGGATTCTGTTCCGGTGGTAACTTTTCCATCAGCTGTCTCAAATATGGGCCATCATAAAGAATGTAATCTCGTTCAAAGCATTCCTTGAGTTCACGCTTCCAGTTTCTGCATATCCCAACCGGTGCCAATATCAAGACGCGGTCTGCTCGAGCCCGAGCTACCAACTCCTCAAGAACCATACCGGCTTCGATCGTCTTTCCCAAACCGGTATCATCCGCAATAAGGAATCGATGAGGAAAGGAATTGACAACCCTATGAACAGCCTCGACCTGATAGGGTTCGAGGTTTACTCGGGAACTGGATAGGCTTACCATTCGGTCATATTCATAGGCTAGAGAGAGTCGCAGTGATTCGGTGCGAAGGTCGTATTCTAGTGGGGACGACAACTGTTTAGACAAAGCCACAACGAGGGGACCAAGCCAGGGGCGGATTTCAGTAGGTGGCGTTACCCATTTCTTAGCTTGCCCACTGGCTTCCAAGAGAATTTCGTAACGGAAGCGACTGCTCCCAATATCTTCAACAGCTAGGATTCTGCCACGTTGACCGTGTACCACTACGGTGGTTCCGACTTTCAATGGGTACTCTGTTGCCCGCTTCTGTATGTCCATATTCAAGCCCCCTTCTCTGACAGCCGGTTTGTGTAGACGATCAATCATCTCATCAAGGGCTATTCCTTGTGTCCAAATTATATCAAAATTCTCGCGCCATTGCCGAACCATTTCGTGGGCTGAAGAAAAGCTACCTGCCAGATTAGATTCAATGTTTGTCTTGAGTCCTCCAAGGGTTAAATTCGACGACCCTGCCAACACATGGGCTTTGTCATCTTCTTCCAGAAGATATACTTTGCTATGCATGAAAGTTAGTTCAGTCGGATAGATCTTAGCTTGGATCTGAGGATACCTGTCAGCCAATCGAAGTAGGAATTCAGCGTCAGTTTTGCTAATCTCCTCTGAGCTGATAATCGACAGGGAAGCTCCTTTGTTGAGGAAATGCTCCAGTTCATCCTCAAGAGTCTTAAATCCACTCGGACTAAGGTAAGCGACGCAGATACTAGCAGAGGTCGAAGATGGCAAATGACTTCGAATCCAGTCTGCCACTGAGCACCTACGGTTGTCAATAAATTCCCAATCGGTAAGCCCTTCTACGAAAATGGCTTGCTCATCATTTTCTGGCACTAATTGATTCCCGCTCACTGGGATAGCTCCTAGATTCTATGATACATCTAAAGGCGGAGCTAGGCAATAATTATAGCTTGGGGCTAGTAATGGTCATCATGCGAAGGGCAGGCTACCATACAAAACGTCACAATGTTGCCTGCTTATTCCTCGTTTGGCTACGGCCGAATCCGTGAGCCAACCTATATAGCATGCTGCCTAGGTGATTCTGAGATAATTTGGCCTTGTCGGTGTATAATGGATACAGATTCAAGATAACTTTAGTCAAAAGAAATGTACAAGCCAGTCGAAACAGAGGCCAAAGCACTGCGCCGGTACGAGCCGGATATAGTCCTTCACGCAATTTCAAAAGCTAGTGCTTGGCGCAGAAGAGATATCAAAGGGTTCGCCAGAGCACTTGCAAAAGAAAATCTCAATTATCGGGCCGCTTTGAGAGACTTTCAACTGACATTTGTTGCGAAGCTAGTTCTCTATTTCTACGATAAACCAAGACTATCTGCAAGGCAGTTCGGCTGGAAAGACTTGGTTCAAGCTTGCAGAGTTCTCACGAAACATCAAGATCCCAACTCGTATCCAATAGGCTCGTCGGAAGATCTTGAGAGATTTATGATTCGTGTTTCGTATCAGCAATTCCCTGATTTCTATGGTGATAATGACACTCTTGCCAGGACCAGATTGCTATTCCGGACTTGTGCTAAGACAGTAGTAACTAAGACCCAATTTGATATTGATAAGGCCTACAGAGAGGCAACGGGCTTAACACTAGACCAAACTTGGGATCTTACTCTAGCGCTGCTTGGGCTTATATTGACGAAGAACGGAGGCATCCAGCCCGGACCTCTCAAAGCTGGTGATCTAAAGCAGAATATATCCGAATCTGACGTCACTCGATTTGTTAACATGGTTTCCCTTACTCCGCAAGAGTTTCGAGAAAAAGTGAAATTGCCAGAGTACCAAGTTGACCCCTTGGAGACGTTCAATCCGAACCCTCTGGTAAATTGGCCCCTGATCAGACTCAAGAACGACAGGTGGGTGGTTCCTATTGTTCCTTACCTATTTCGGCGTGGAACTGAGCAAGCTTTTTATGATGTAATTGGATATGGAGGACGTCAATTCACAGGCTTCTTCGGCTACGTTTTTGAGGACTACACTGACCGCATCCTTGCAACGCTAGGGCCCAGCTATGAGATCATCCCTGAGAAGCGATACCTACGTGATGGTCAACCGTATGATACCTGCGACAGAATTATCATCAAAGATGGCAATGCCATTTTGTTGGAATGCAAAACAAAGCGCCTAGGCCTAAGAACCAAATTCACTGCTGATAAAGAACTACTGCGGAACGACTTGACGGATGTCGGGGAGATTGATGACAAGGGGAATGTTGTACACGCAATTCGCCAGCTATACCGTACCGAAAAGGATATACGTGCGAATTGTACAGGATTGGAAGAGTTACATCAGAAGATCACGGGAACAACATATCCGCTCATATTAGTCTTAGATCCATACTATTTTGCGAATGCACCTTACGTTAAGCGCATAATTACTGAGGAGTTGGAGAAAGGTGATTCGCCCGTTAGGGATTTCTCTTGGCAAATATTAGATGCTCGCGGATTCGAACCATTATGTGCTTTGGCGCAGCAGGAAGACCTGATCGGCTTGGTTGCAAAAAAATTCTCTTCGGCAGAGCTTGAAGCCCAGGAGATGAAGACTTTTGTGGACAACTATATCCATTATGAAAAACAAATAGAAAGAGATATTCTGATGCACCCAATCCTTTCAGCGGAACTTGATGCTTTGTGGAAAGAAATTGAATCTCGGTATGGAATTAAGTTCAAACGATAGATCATGGCTAGTTGCAACAACAGGTGCGAGATCTGGTTATGATCCCGACTCAAATAGAGAAAATGGGCTTTTTGTTACACAGATAGTAATATAGCTGGTATCTAATTTGTGAAGTCATAATCCGAAGGTCGTTTGCCTTCATACTGCCCCGTGCTAAGGAATTTGGCGCGCAGGTACTTGGTCAACACAGTTAGCCAGAAAGTTTAACATAAATTGAAAGCTAAAGTCTTTGCCTACACAGGAATAACCCTTGCCCATGCAGAATGTAATCGTAACTCTGGAGAGAGAAGTGGTTGTGGCAGGAAGATAATGAGGGCCTCCTCCATATGTAGAAATTTTTCTGTTATAATTAATAGTTGGGTAACCAAGCCTGAATACAACGAGCACATACTGACAAGACCAAAGACCATGCAAATAAGGATTACGAGCGCCGAGGAATTCGAAAGTCTTTTGAATGCTCTGGCTTCTGAAATCGTAGACGCACAAATCTATTTCAAATTGCACACAGACCTGATGGGTGCTGTCCCAGATTACGCAGAAGTGTTCAATGAGTCCAACACATTCTGGTGGCTGACGGTGCACGCCCTTCTTGATGCTACTCTCTTCCGGTTATGTAGAATATATGACCAGCATTCAAAGTCCTTGAATCTCCGGAATCTCCTTGACACAATACAGGCCAATCTCAACATATTTGATATCCAAAACTTTAGAGAAAGACTCAAAGACAACCCGTTCGTCGAGAGCCTTTCACAAACAGCGAGAAAGCCGAGTACTGACACGCTGAAACAAGACATTCAATATGCAAGCTCTACCAATCCTTTAGTCCAGAAGCTGGTCATCTGGAGAAACAACATCTTTGCACATAGAAGCGCAACAAACGTGGTAACTCAGAGGAATATCGCCGATTATTACCCTCTCTCCAAGAATGATATCTCAGAACTTCTCAATGGAGCCGAATCAATTTTGAATCGGTACAGCAGTCTGTTTCGAGCATCTTCATATTCAACACAGATAGTAGGGCATGACGACTATCTTTACGTTCTTAAGACCATAAAGACTAGAATCCGGCAACACAAGGAAGAAATCTCTTCAGAGATAGCTAGATTACGACAAGCAAATAGCACTCATAGAAGTGGGGAAGTTTCCTAACAAGGCGCTGCACCTGACCACCAAAGGCAGTAGCAAAACAGGTGCCCGTGTAGTTACTACGCAAATCGCGGAGAATTATTCCACTCCTTAGTATTTAACAAAACATCACTTTGTTGCACAATCAAAGTAGAAAAACAAAAAGCACCTTAACAATTGAATAAGCACAGCCAAAGCTAAACGCTTGCCTAGTCTAGGGCAATAGCAGCTACCCAATTTAGCCACTCAGGTGCTTCAACAGGAAGAAAGTTATATCCAATTGCCACAAGGGCGACCCCAATCGGTTGAGAGTATTTTACTTGACTCCGAGGGTTCGCTTGAGAGTAGCCAGACGCTCCGGAATGGGATAACTGGTTTCAAAGAGCGCCTGTTTAAAAAGACTAATAACAATTTCACGAGATAAAGGAGCCTCATTGGGCGGATTCAAAAAGGCAAGAACCATGTTAAGAGTAACTCTTTTGCCTTTGAGGTAACTGCGAATCATGCCCTTACAGCGAGCTTTATGCCATTGGTCATAGAAACCATTCACGGAGGTAGTCTAGCATATATCCCTCGCTATCGCAATCAACACAATTTAGCTTGTTGCGAAATGCACTTGTGGCTGTGCTCGTGCGCGCAAGGCCAAAGCTTATTCTAAAGAGCCTCATCCGGAGGTAAAGAGATGGCAGATAGAAGCCTCTATTGGTAACTAACCAATGTCAAGAGCCTACACTGCCTACTGGTACAAGGTAATACCGTAGACACAGGGTAGTTGTCAAGCCAGCCAAATATGTCATAGAGTAATCATAAGTAATCAAAACATATAGTCCGGAGGAACGTATGGATACAAGAAACTTAGAAGAATATAAAAGGATTTTAGAAAAAGGCGACAAAGACACGCTTGAAAGACGCGCCGAAAGATGCCAAGAACTTAGGCGAATCCAAACAGATGGACGACTATTGTCATCACAAAGGGAGTGGGACTATGCAGGTGAAGCTTCTGACAGCTACATAAATGGTAATTATAGAAGTGCCATTTTCTGCTGCGCCTGTGCGGTTGACCAGATTTTTAGATATGAATATATAAAAGTACCAGGGAATAGACATAAAGACATAGAAAGGGGTCCGTTCGGGCAGACCATTCATAAGTGCAAAGAGCAGAATGTAATGTCTTTGAGTCCATTTATGAAGCAGGCTGAATTACTAAGGGATATGCGGAATGAAGTTGCTGCCCACCCTCTATTTGTCGATCTTCCGGCAGAGTCTGACCCTGAAAGACAGTTGAGAAATGAACTACTTCTTAGAGACATCACAACGCTACTCAACCTGGTCGGAGAGTTAGACTCTAACTTTAGACAGGAAATAGAGTCTACGCAACTTATAAGTGAGGTAGAAGGAAGAAATTACATATTCGGTGAAGTTATTACCGGACAATCTGAGATGCCATTCAATCTAGACGGATTCTGGGGCTTGATTGAAAGAGATATTTTAAGATTCCTAGCCCGAGAAGCATGGAGCATTATGAAAGAAATAGCCGAGGGTCTCTACGGAGTCAATTAAACTCCTGACCTTCGGCCTTACGTCTTCGTACTGGGGATAGGCGTACACATGCTGATAGAAACCAACTGTTTAGCAGTCAAGTTTGTTGTTGACATTGATTGGTTGATAGACGAGAAATCTGCCAGAATTTAAAAGCTCACTGTGGAAGCCAGGGCGCTAATGCTTCATGCCGAAGTAGGTCTCTAGGCTAGTCAGAACCAACTTAACCAGCTTTACTTTTGAGTGGTATTGTTGTAAATACTACTGGAAAGGAGAAACCCTTGAGAGAAACTGACCTTTTCCAGAGAGAAATTGCTAGGAATCTGAGGCTCATACTAAAGCGGGAAGGCTATACGCCTGAGGTGAGAACTCCTTGGTCAGCATTTGCCGGGTTCGGACGACGAATTTACTCCCCAAAGGTAGACATTGCCGTTGGCCCATTTGCGATAGGCAACCAACGATATGAAGACAAGTATGACAGGATGGTTCATAGTTTCAACCAGTTAATAGATGAGTGGGTAAATATGTTTAGAGAGAACTGGCAGAGGTCCATTGGAGACCAATACTGGACAGTGCCGCCTATTTCACCCTCGGGATATAAAGATTTCATTGAGTATCGTGCAAACAGAAATGCAAGGTGTTTTGTCGCAATAGAACTGGAAAATGAAACTACAAGAAAACACTTGATGGGCTCTATTGTAAATGCCGGAGCTTTGGGTCGGGTAGGTGTTTTGGTAGCATGGCAAGAGAAGGTATTGAGAGCAGCTATCCGGATGAGAGAATATTTTGACTTCCTACAGAAAGTGGAAAAGAGAACTTTTGACATGAGCGATGTAATTGTAATAACAAGAGACCAGCTTGCAGCCAGTTTGGAGATATAGCGATGGTCACTCCACCGTTAAGAACCGAAAACCATTGCTACTCGCTTCTACCAATGTGACAACCTCTGATGCTAAGTTTACCATTCGGGGCTACACAATTCATCGATTTGTTTAGTGCCAAATTCAAAGACAATGACGATTATGGTTGAGGAGCGGCTACTTTGGCAGACGTCTAATCGGAGAGCTTGCCACCAAGGCGAATCTATAGTAGAATCAGGGTGTCGAAAAGCCGCAAGGTGAGTTAAAAACGACACGCTGATTGCCTCTAAAATTCTCTTTCACAGAGGGCCTAGTAAAGCTAGTGAGCCGCGGAGGACTCGAACCTCCAACCGGCTGATTAAGAGTCAGCTGCTCTGCCAGTTGAGCTAGCGGCCCACATACAATTTCAGTTTAGCAAACCCTGAGTTTCTACGCAACTTGGCTCTCATTTAATGCTAGCAATTAGGTCCTGTCGACTGGTCATGGCGGCAACCGTGTTTAGAAAATCCTTTAATGAGGCACTTTGCTCTCTTAGCTTTTTTAGCTCAACCCCGATGGGGCTAATGGAGGTTGGTCTATCAGCATAAGTCCCGTGAAAGGCAAAATAGGCTTGGTTTAGCCTTCTGATTTGATAGCCCATTGAGACTAGATATTGCCGTTTCTGTTCCATGAATTCCTCAGCCTGCTCAATTTCTCCCTGGGCTAAGTATCTATCAACTGCCCTTCTTATTTCTCTCATCTCTCGGTTAAAGTCAAACCCTGAGCTTGCTGCTTGCTTTTGATGGGCATTATTTTCATAGCCAGGGTAGTATTTTTCGCAGAGGATAGCGCCAATTTCCTTGCTGACCATGCCAGCCAAGGTTTCATTTATGGTGGCAATTTCATAATTTCTGGATATGCCGGTTAAATCTAGTAGGTATAGAAATCCTAATGGCTTAAAAGCTAGGTATTGGTGCAGCCATTCCTCAATGGCAGTGTTGATGGTAAACCGCAGACTGGCGCTGTTGGTCACAAAGGTGGGATATGTTGCCCCCAAGCCACCAAGCCCCACCACCAGCGAGGAGACACCCAATTTATCAACTCTGGCTTCAATGCTCTCCATTTCCTCCAGGCTAAGGTTCTGTTGTAGGGCTATCTCTCTCATGCTCTCTATCCTGTCTCTAGGTGAAATCACAAGTAGGTAAGGCAGCTTCTCCAACTTGAAATTTAGTGGCGGGAAGCTAACCTTTAGCTTTATGTGTTCATCCATTGGATTGAAGATACCCTGCTCAGCCAGAACCTCTTTTATCTGGCTGGCTATTATCCTCTCCACTTTGTCGGCTAAAGCCATTCTTTGCTCTTTTAACCTATTTAATTCAGCTTCAAGCGGGGCTAAATCGCCTTGTTTATTATCAGCGTTAATGGCTGCTATCTCTGATTCCAAGCTTTTTATTTGCTCAACCAAGGAAAAATACTCTGCCACCGTATCCGTTTGGTCGTCAATTTTTTCATGCTCACCGAAAAGCCATTGTTCGGCTTCATCGGATAGAGTCCTAAACTCCCATTTCACAATACTGAAGCGATATGGTTTCACAATTGAGCCTAATTGAGAATCAAAACCCCGCGCTGGAGAGCAGCTCACACTGAGCAAACAAAGTGACAATAGGCTTAAAACAATCAATTTCAGTCGCAACTCAATTTTGCCTTTACTTGGTCCGCTATTTTAGACAGAACCGGACCGGTCTTTTCATGGATTACAATATCAGCATAATGGTCATGAGGTGTTGGCGTCAGGTTAATGATAATCAATTTGGCACCGTTATCCTTAGCTATTAACGGCATCTGGGCGGCGGGGTAGACTACCAGTGATGAACCGACCGATAAAAACAGGTCGCAGGCGGCAGCCCTGCTCTCTGCTTGGCGAGTTTCTCGCTCAGGCATTGGCTGACCAAAGGCAACGGTAGCTGGCTTCATGATTCCGCCGCAGCTATCACACCGTGGAACCTTTATTCCGGAGTCAAGCCTAGCCTGGATTTGCTCCCTGGGATATCTTCGCCCACATTCAAGGCAAATAACCCACTTCAATGTGCCATGCAGCTCAATCACCTTTTCCTCAGGAACCCCAGACTTTTGATGCAAACTATCAATATTCTGAGTAATTATACAATCTAATCTACCCAAGCGATAGAGTTCAGCGATGGCATAATGACCGGGGTTAGGCTTGGCATCCGCTATCTCAGGCCAGAGCGCTTTGGAGAATGCCCAATACTTCTCCCTTCCTGCCTCGCTAGCCATAAAACTCTGATAATTAAGCTCACTGGGGTCAAACCTGTCCCAAATCCCCCCCGGGCTGCGGAAGTCAGAGATACCCGATTCAGTGCTGATACCAGCCCCGGTAAAGACCACCAGCTTTTTTGATTGAAGAACCATATCTGAGACTGAATCAATTTTGTTCACTTATAACCTCCACGGTTGTTTAATCACCTGCTTCTTCCCACCCTCCCGCCCTAGTTGGGCTGCGGGGAACAACAGTTAGTAATCAATCTCTAACCTCCGCTGCTTCGCTATCAAACGTTTCAGTGCTATAATAATCCTATCATACCCAGATGTTAAGTGTTAGCTAGAGAGGCAGTATGAAGGATTATTACCAAACTCTTGGCATTTCCGGGGATGCCAGCCAGGAAGATATAAAGAGAGCCTTTAGAAAACTTGCTTTCAAATATCACCCCGATACCAATCCCGGCAATGAAGAGCAAGCTGCGGAGAGGTTTAAGGAGATAAATGAGGCTTACGGCGTGCTTGGTGATGAAAGCAAAAGGCGACAGTATGATTTTGCCCGAAGGGGGCAGTTTGCTGGCGTTGGTTATGATACCGGATATAAGGGCTTTCAATATTCTCAGCAGGATATTTTCCGGGACATTTTCTCTAACCGGGCTATGTTTGATGAGCTGAGCCGGATGTTCGCTCAAGCAGGACTTAGATTTGACCCGGACTTTCTTAATGGGGTGTTTTTTGAGGGTAAGGGCGTCATGTTTCAATTCTATGCCACTCCCGGAGGGGTAGGGCAAAGAGCCTATCAGCAGGGCTATCCATATACCAGAGTCTCCACTCATAAGCCAGGCTTGATTGAAAGGCTATTCTCTAAGATAGCGGTCAAGATGGGGAAGTATGCTCTGCGTAAGCTCCTTGGTTTTGAATATGAACCCCCGCTTAGACAGGAGCTTGACCAGCATATTGAGCTTGAGATTCCTCAGGCTGAGGCTGCCAGTGGGGGCGAAAGACATGTCACTTATAAAAGAGGGGGGCAGAAAAAGAAGTTGATGGTTAAAATACCGCCGGGGGTTAAGCCGGGGACTAAAATCAGGCTCAGGGGTATTGGCGCAAAGGAAGGCAAAAAATCCGGCGACCTCTATCTTCACATAAGGGTCAAGGGCTAGTTATATCTCAACCTCACTCTGGCTGGCATTGAGCAGAAGAGATGTTACCTCGCCACCGCAGAACTCCTGGACTAAATCAGCCAGCTCCTTGGTTATCGCTCTGGCTTCATCTTTTGACACCGGTGGCAAGCAGTCCACATTTATCGCCACATTGGTTGTCGCTGGAGTGAGCTTGGTCTGGTCACCCTGTCTCCAGTTCCAGCGCCGGCACATTACCTTAGAATTATCAACATAAATCACCTCGCCGGGTGCTGGATACTCAACTACATCCGAGCCCAGCGGAGTAAAGGGCTCGTCGCCCTTAGCCAAGGTGAGACACAGCCTCCCGTCAACCCTATCCAGGTCATCACCGCCACTGGGCACCATATGCCTGAGGGAAAAGTAGTTAAACAGGGCTACCAGAGTATTAATATAGGCTACATGGTCACCCCGCCGGGCACGCCTACCCAGTGACTCAATTGAGGAATAGAACTTATTGGGGTTTGCCCCGAAATCAGAGTAAGCCTGCCGCCAACTGGCTATTCTGGGGTGGTTTTTAATATCCTGCAGGGACTCATCTTGGGTAGCATTGTCCTCAGCCTTTCTTAAGAGCTCAACTAGTCGTTGATTCTCGCCACTGTTATCGACACCCCTGGCAATAACCACGCCCCGAATATAGTCGGGGAACTCGGTCAATACTTCCGGAGATACTATGTCTTTCATCCGACCTCCTATCTCATTCCGGCTGTAGTTCTAGCTAGCTCCCAGGAGTATTCATAAAGGTGCAATCCCTTGCTAATGGCAATCAGCTCCCCATCATCAACCCCTATCTCACCCGCCATATACTCCTTCAGAAGCTGAATGGCTGCCAGATTTGAAGGGAAGCCAGCCCACAAATCCCAAGACCGGAAATAGACGATAAACTTTAGCTTATTGTCGCGGATTCTGGTATCTATCGCTCTCAAACACGGGGGGTCTGATAAGGAAATAGACTCTTTACTGCCAACTGCCATAAAAGCCTGATTGGTATCATAGCCGTCTTCCTTATACATTCTGATTACCTGGGGTATCTGCTCCTCCAGATATTGACCGTAGGTATATTGCTCACCTTCGCCTTTATGGGCGGTCATAAGGTAGGGAAGATAGCTCTCTACATACTCCATAGAGGTGGGTGGTGGCACACCCTGGGGCACATCGGGTATTATTGGTCTTGTTCCCGGGTTCCTGACCTGGACAACAACAAAGTCAAGCTCCTTCCGATGCTGACCGGCGTAACTTCCCCGGTCAATCTTATACTCATATCCCTCGGTTAAGGTCTTGCGCAGGCAAAGAAACCATGCCTCGGGAAGGTCTCTAGCTTCAATTACTGAGATATTCACACCAAAATCCTTGTTGCCCCCGTATTTTTTAGGTCAACTATAGAGCCCGAGTAAACTCCGGGCGAAGCTGGGACATATCCCTCTTAGCTAAAACATCGTCTATGAGCCTGATTACCTCCGCCTTTTGCTCGGGTAACCGTGCCTTAATGGGCAGGTAGTTTGAGGCGTGATTGGCGGTGAAGAAGCAATCGGTAAAATTGGAGTTTTGTATTATCAGCCTCAGCTCCTCCAGGGACTGAAACGGTGAGATGAGTGAGAATCTGCCCTCCTCCCAGTCCCTGTGCAGGGGAGTGCCGGGGACGAGCAGTATAGTCAGGGCACCAGCAAAATCAGGGTCAATATCTGAAAGTATCCTGGCTGTGCTTAAGGCGTGATTTTCACTGCCTTCAATGCCACCCAAACCCAGTATTACCGTAACCGAAATGGTAATCCCGGCCTGTTTTAGCTTTCTCCCCGCCTCCACTATCTGGTCATAGTTAGCCCCTTTGTCAATCTTTTTTAGTAGCTCCTCATCCCCGGTCTCCACGCCCATATAGGCAATCTTAAGCCCAAGCCGGTTTAATTCTTTTAGCTCATCAATACTCTTTATCAGGGCAGCCTGGGGGGTAGCATAGGTGCCGATTCTAGCCAGGTGGGGGAATTTCTCATTCAGGTATTTGAGCACTGCTACCAGTCTAGGCTGAGGGGCAATTAGGGCGTCTCCGTCTTCCAGGAATACCCGCCGCAGGCTCCAGCTATAATTTTGAGCTACTTTATCAATATCCCGCTTGATATCTTCAAGGCGCCTTATCCTGAATTTAACTCCCATATAGGTGCTGCAAAAGGTGCACTTATTATGAGAGCAGCCAATGGTTACCGGAAGCAAAAAACTGTTTGCCTCGCTTGGAGGTCGTATTATCATTCGCTCATAATACATGTGATGCCGCTCCTATCTTTCTGTGGCTTTGGATTACTATCGCCCCTTTTTGAAAATGGTGAAGAATCTATCCTCATACTCCTCAAACAGACCCCAGCGGTCGAGCTCCTTTTTTAGCTCGCTGGGTTCAAGTTCACCTTTGGAGACCATGCTAAAAAGCTCCTCAATCCTTACCCTGGCATCAGCCGGAATACCACTGGAGTCTACATCTAAAAGTCCTCTGGTCTCCATCTGCATCAGGTTATTGGGTAAAGAGCTTCTGGTCATTTCATAGATAAACTTCATCAATGATACATCCCAAAGCTCATCTTGTCCTCTAATAATGGAGGTTAGCGGGTCACCACGCTTATCAATGTCATCATTTAGCCTATCTACTACTGCTAGCAGACTATCCGAGACAATGGTAAGCTCCTTAGGCTCGTTCTTGTAGGTATAAAACAGGCCGGGGGCGTTAGGACCATAGGTCTTGATTAGCGTATCAAAGTATCTTTTAGCATCTGAGCTAAATCCTTCAAGCCGGGAAAGGTAATAGGGCGTTACAATCTTCGGTCTCTCGGCAATCACCCTACCTTCTCTAATCACTGTCTCGGTGGCACTCTTTACTAGCTCGGCGTAAGCAGGCTCAGTGACCAGGTAGTAGTATATGTTGGTAGTGCCGAAGGTAGCCAGGCTCCGCTTGGGCGGTCTTAATATCTCAGTGTGCCTAACTGCCTCTCTAATCATTTCGTCATCTATATCCATTATAAGTCCTCTTCAACCTCCCTTGGTAAATGACCTCTAGGGCTAACTCTTCGACAAAGGATTCTTCTTATCTTGGAAATGTTCACCGGCATAACAACCTTCACCTCACTATTTTTGCAATAGCTTTCCTCACGTTCAGGGTCAAGCGCTACATCTGTCCTTTCACCATTAATCTCAGTATAGACATGAGGGATAATAATAAGAGGGAAGTTATGCCATTTCTTAACTGGCATTATTGCCATACAGCAAAGCAAATCGACTCCTTTCCCCAGTTCTTCTGCCTTTGCTTTTATCCTCAAAGATTTATGGATACAGTTATTACGAATTAGGGAATAAGGCTCCTTATATACTGCATCTATAAAGGATGATAATTCATCGTTCATTATAGTTTAGGCTATGGCTGATAACTCCTGCTTATATTCGTCCAGAAGCATGAGGTATTGCGAATCCAGCTGGGTCTGCAGCTTGCGCCACTCCTCCTGGAACTGTGGCTGTCTTTCAACGTCTATCTTAATCCCCATCACCGAGCCTAACTGCTGCTGGATTGCCTGCTGAACCTTGGCTTCAAACTCAACCTTTAATTGCTCATAAGCCTGCTTTCTCTGTTGCTCACCCTCCTCTATATAGTGGTTGAAGATGCTTCTCATCTTACTATAGATATTTTCCACGCCTATTTTATCGCTCTTCAGGGTCTTCAAACCCTCCATCGCCTTTTTATTATTTCTCCTGGCAAGCTCGTCCTTGGGTAGGTTGATACTCCTGATTAGTATATCGCAAGCACCCTCTTTAATATGCCTGATTACATTCTCCTCGTAATTGCTCAATTCAGCGACCAAATTTAGGTTCTGCTTGAGATATCTAGCTGCCAGCTTTTCCCCTTCAGGGACATATTTCCACTTTAGGCGCTCCTCATCGGTCGCCTCGCCCAGCCTTTCCACCTTTTCCATAGCGAGCTCAAGCGCGCTCTTTATATCACCCATCTAAGCCCTCTAAAGTCATTCTTACCTATATTATACTAGATAGTCAAAAAAGCTCAAAGTTTTCGGAGTTGTTTAGTAACCTATCCCCTCGAAGAGTCTTCGACCTTTATCCCCCCCTCAGGTCACCTCATTATTAAGAGAGGCTATCCAGTGCATTCACAACTAAAAGCAGGGGATTGGGGGCACAGCCCCCGAACACAGCTTCAGGGTGGGTGGGAGGGAAGAAAGAGCTAACAAACAACCTTCTAGGTATTGACAACCGCCTAAACGAGGACTATACTCAAGCCCCAACATGTGAGGTAGCCTTAAGACAATACAATTCGGTTAGGGAAGATGAAGGGAATGAAAGGGGCACTGGAACCGCTAAGTGATATAGCGGTGGCTGGTGCCCTTCTTTAATTTGAAGGGAGGTAATGCCTATTGAACAGCAGGAATCAAAGTATAATTTAATTGGTTTACACTGGGCTAATGAAATCTTAAAAAGAAGGGAGGAAATACCATGTCAACAGAAGAGAACAAAGCGATAATACGCCGTAATTGCGAAGAGGCATTGAACAAGGGGGACCTGGCGGTAGCGGATGAGAATATCGCCACCAACTACGTCTACCATGGGTCTGGCGGGCAGGAGTTCAAAGGCCCAGAGGGCTTCAAGCAATTCATCACCATGTTACGCACCGCTTTCCCCGACCTTCATTTTACGATTGAAGATATGGTCGCCGAAGGGGACAAGGTGGCGCACCGTCTCACATTACGGGGTACACACAAGGGTGAACTGATGGGCATCGCTCCGACGGGCAAGCAAGTTACAACGACAGCGATTACCATCAGCCGCTTCGTAGGCGGTAAGGAAGTGGAAGCGTGGTCCAGCATGGACATGCTGGGCATGATGCAACAGATGGGTGTTGCCCCTCCTATAGGGTAGGGTGGAGGGTAATCCCTTTGGCCCAATCTTGCGATTGAGGAAGGCGCTATACAGTAACACTGAAAGCTACAAGTGTCAGGCTGATGTCATGGTCAAAGCGGCAGAACCGACAGGATGACGTGCTGTAATTTTGTATTGAGTGTATAGGGACGCAAGGCTAGCAGGTCTCAAATGGTCTGCTAGCCTTTGTTTGATTTTCATGCGGATAAAGACAAAAGGGCGTATTGTTACTCCTAGCCACCATGGGTAAGACTTCAACACCCCCCCTCTCCAAAGTTGTAACTACATTCCGCACGGGTAAGGGGGCATCTGTATCGGAGGGAGCCTCACTAGAGAAATCGTCTCCTTATAGTTTGGTCTTCACCACAATAAATGATATAATTCACTTACAAAATGGAGAAAGACTTTGAAATCGTAAATCATACTGCCGATGTTGGCATTATAGCTTATGGTACCGATATGAATGAGGCGTTCGCCAATGCGGCACGGGGCTTGTTTAGTCTGATAACTGAGCTTGATGATGTGGAGGAGGTGCTTCATCGGGATATAGAGCTAACTGCCACCGATGAGGAGAGTCTGCTGGTAGAATGGTTGAACGAACTGGTTTATCAATTTGATACTGATGGTATTATTTTTAAGCGGTTTGATATTATCCAGCTCAATAATACACAACTTAAGGCTAGAAGCTATGGGGAAAAGGCAGATAGCTCAAAGCACAAACTAAAAACGGGGGTCAAGGCAGCCACTTACCATATGCTGAAGGTTGACAGGGGTGACGGCTGCAAGGTTCAGGTATTATTTGATATTTAGCGGAGGCAAAAATGTCAGCCCCTTGGCAGGGAATACTAAGGAAAATAGACGACTACCGCTGGGAGATACCACCAAGCTATAAGGAAGGCATGTCCGTGCCTGGTCTAATCTTTGCCAGCGAATCTATGCTCAGCCATATCTGGCAAGAGCAGGTTTTTCAGCAGGTAGCTAATGTGGCTTTTCTCCCCGGCATTGTCCGCTACTCACTGGCTATGCCTGATATTCACTGGGGCTACGGCTTCCCTATAGGTGGGGTAGCGGCAACCAGGGTAAAGGATGGGGTGGTATCACCCGGGGGCGTCGGCTTTGATATTAATTGTGGTGTTAGGCTGGTGCGAACCAATCTTACTGAGGAAGAGGTAAGACCTAAAATTGAGCAGTTGGTCAATGAGCTTTTCATCAATATTCCATCCGGACTGGGGTCGGAAGGCAAGATAAGGGCAAGCGGAAAAGAACTGGACGAAGTGATGGTAAAGGGTAGCCGGTGGGCAATAGAGAAGGGTTATGGTCAAGCGGAGGATATTATAGTTACTGAGGAGTCCGGCTGTATGAAGGGGGCTGACCCGGATAAGGTTAGCAGTAAGGCTAAAAAGCGGGGCATCCCACAACTGGGGACATTGGGTTCTGGCAACCACTTCCTGGAGGTGGAGGTGGTGGATGAACTCTATGACCGGGATGCAGCCAAGGCTATGGGCATTGAGGATTTAGGGCAGGTGCTTCTGTTAATCCATACCGGTTCTAGAGGCTTTGGTCACCAGATTTGTACTGACTATGTAGGGTTGCTGGGGGAAGCAGTAAAAAGATATGGCATCAGCCTGCCCGACCGCCAGCTTGCCTGTGCGCCAATAAGTTCGCCAGAGGGACAGGACTACCTGGCGGCGATGTCATGTGCAGCTAACTATGCCTGGACTAACCGGCAGTTCATCGTGCACTGGGCTAGAGAGTGTTTCGTCAGGGTCTTCGGCAAAAGCCAGGAGGAACTGGGCATGAGGCAGGTTTACGATGTTTGCCATAACATCGCTAAGATAGAGGAATATACCATTGATGGCAAGAAACAGACCCTTTGTGTTCACCGCAAGGGGGCAACCAGGGCTTTCCCCGCTGGACACCCTGATATCCCTGATGTCTATCGGGGTATAGGTCAGCCGGTTCTCATCCCTGGGGATATGGGGCGCTGTTCCTATGTAGCCCTGGGCACTGAGGTGGCTATGAAGGAGTCCTTTGGCTCCACCTGCCATGGTGCCGGCAGGGTGCAATCGCGTGCAGCAGCCAGGCGCAGCCTTCGGGGTGCTGATGTCGCTCGGACGCTGGCAGCTAAGGGGATTACAGTTAAGGCGGGCAGCATGGCTTCACTGGCTGAGGAAGCGTCTGAAGCCTATAAGGATGTAAGTGAAGTGGTTGACATAACTCATAAAGCAGGCATCTCCCGTAGGGTGGCAAAGGCAAAACCTATGGGTGTAGTTAAGGGGTAGAACAATGTATTTCAAAAATGTCATTGAAGCCGTGGGGCACACCCCGCTAGTTGAAATGGGTCAAATGAGTCCCAATAAAAAAGTGAAAATCCTGGCTAAGCTGGAGGGGCAAAACGTGGGGGGGAGTGCCAGCCTCAAGGACAGAGTGGCAAAATATATGCTCGAAAAGGCGGAGCAAAGCGGAGAGCTAACCGGGGACAAAACCATTATTGAAGCCACCAGTGGTAATACCGGGATAGCTCTAGCCTGGCTGGGGCGTAAGAAAGGCTATAAGGTTACCATCGTTATGCCCGATAATATGAGCCAGGAGAGGCAGCAGCTACTTAAAATCTTCGGCGCTGAGTTAATTCTTACCAAAGGGGCTTTGGGGATGGGGGCTGCTATTGATACCGCCAGGGAAATGGCGGCTCAGGAAAAAAGATACTATCTGCCCGACCAGTTCTCCAATCCAGCCAACCCGCTGGCTCACTATGAGACTACCGCTGTCGAGATAATAAGCGATTTCCCCTATGATAAGATTGATGTCCTCATTGCCGGCATTGGTACCGGAGGGACTCTGGCTGGTGTTAGCCAACGGCTAAAGGAGAGGTATCCCAATATCAGGGTAATCAGCGTGGAACCACCGCCAGATGATTCCATCCAAGGTCTGAAATGTATGGGTGACAGCTCTTTACCACTGATACCGGATTTAAGCCTTATCAATGAGAGGGCTACTGTTACCAGCCAACAGGCGGCTATAGCTACCAGGCAGTTGCTGGAAAAGGAAGGAATTTTTGCCGGGTTATCTTCAGGGGCGGTGGTCCACCAAGCCATTAAGGCTGCCCATGAGATGGACGAGGGCAATATAGTGGCTGTTTTAGCCGATGGTGGGTGGAAATATCTGAGCTTGGACTTCTGGACTAAAAGCGAGTAGATATGGCTAATAGTCAGCCTGCACGAATTTATTTGCCTTCGCCAAGCCAAAAAGGCGGTATGTTGCTAGAGGAAGCCATTGCCAGAAGAAGGTCAATAAGACACTTCGCCCCCAAAGCTCTCTCACAGTTACAGTTATCGCAGATACTATGGGCAGCTCAGGGTATCACCGATACCCGATTGAAGTTTAGAACAGTCCCCAGTGCCGGGGCTACCTATCCACTGGAAATTTTTGTTGTTTGTGGCATCAATTGCGTTGAAGACATAGCTGATGGCATATATCACTACCACATAGACAGCCATTCCCTGGCTTTGCGCCATAGTGGCGATGTGAGACCGGAGTTAGCCAGAGCGGCACTAGACCAGGAGTTCATCTATGAAGCCCCGGTGGATATAATCATTTGCGCTGTGTATAGTCGGACGCTGGTGGGCTATGGTGATAGGGGTGAGAGGTATGTTCACATAGAGGTAGGGCATGCCGGACAGAATATTTATCTTCAGGCTACTGCCCTGGGTCTGGCTATGGTAGCCATAGGTGCCTTTGATGACGAGCAGGTGGGGAAGGTGCTGAGGCTTGATAAGGAATACAAGCCTCTATCTATAATGGAGCCGCTATATATTATGCCGGTGGGCAAGCCAGCCTAAAGCCCAACGAACCTATGCACCCAGCCTACTTCCAACTAGCACAGCCATTATATTAAATAGACTGTGAATAATCATAGGAATAATGAAAAACTTCTTATTGCCCTTTAGCAGCGGGACCTCTCCCCTAACTGAAGCCAGTAGTTTTTGGTTGATGCCAAAGCCCAAAATGAAACTGCAGACCATATGTATGGTGAGACAAGCACTGTAGCGAAACACCACCAAAGTCTGGGTATGCTCAGGAAAATAGAATTGTAAATAGATGATGTTTTCCACTAAAGCAAAGCAAAGACCACCAAGGGCAGCTAATAAGGCGGTATATATCCGGCTAGTGAGTACCTTTGGCCACCGCGCCAGGAGAAGGTAAACCCCGGAAGGTTTCATAACCTCCTCGATCATGGGAGCGGCGACAAAAGCGATTAAAAGGGAACCTTGTGACAGTTCTTGGATTATTGCTCCCAATACACCAAGAACACCCCCTCCGGCTGCTATTAGGAAAGCAAAAACGCGCCACTTAGGGGACATGTTATACTCCCCTGTTAACCTGTCTCGGGCTGTCAGGCTGAATTGCTCACCAGCGTGCTGCTCTTACTTTTGTTCGCCACTAAAGGGTGGGTATTCATCCCGCAAGAGGCCCAGGTAAGCGGTGACGTTGAGAGACCAGCGCATAAACCCGACAACAAAATCAAACATACCCCTGGGGTATTTGGCCGTGAACAGGACGACCCAGAAGGCAATGAAGGTTACTATGCTTACTGCAATTCCATAAAAGCAGAGTAAGATTCCATGGGGAATGCCTACGTAAAGCCAGCCAAAGAGAAACTTCAGTATGACCAAGCCGCGGGAAAGTCTGTCAGGAAAGTCAACTGTCAAAGTTACCGGATAGGTCGTCTGTTCGCTAGCAAAGGGTGGGTATTCATCCCGCAAGAGATATGTGTAGTAGGCGTAAACGTTGTTATACCAGCGGTTATACCCGACAACAAAATCAAACATACCCTTGGGGTATTTGGCCGTGAACAGGACGACCCAGAAGGCAATGAAGGTTACTATGCTTACTGCAATTCCATAAAAGTAGAGTAAGATTCCATGGGGAATGCCTACGTAAAGCCACCCAAAAAGCACCTTCAGTATTACCAAGCCACGGGAAAGTCTGTCAGGATAGTCAACTGTCAAAGTTACTGGATATTCCATTTTTGAGTTACCTCCCTATTTTATTGGTAGCGATTTTAAGCCCAAAACAGGGGGATGTCAAGACCTAGCCCAATTTTCCAGCCCAACTCTCAGCTTTTTGCTGAAGGGTTGCCTGATGCTTTTTGTTTTAATAGCCAGTATTCCAGGCTATTGGCTGGGCAAGCCAGCTTGAAGCTAACCTTGGTTACCAAGGTATAAGGGTTGCGCCTAGCACTATAAACATAATTAGCCAAATTATGAACCATACTCCCAAGGAGATAAGCATCATTCTCCAGTACAAAGCCCAAACTAACCCCCAGGTCACTTTAATCTCGTTCATTTTTATTTCTCCCCCTTTTGTTTTAGTAGCCAGTATTCCAGACTATCGGCTAGGGCTAGCCAGCTAGCCTCAATGATATTGGTTGAGCTGCCGACAGTCCGCCACTCCTCAACCCCATCAGTGGACTCAATAAGCACCCGAACCTGCGACTCGGTGCCGACGCTTTCCTCCAGGATGCGAACCTTATAGTCAACTAATCTGACCGCAGCTATGCTGGGGTAAAACTGCAATAAAGCCTTGCGTAATGCCTGGTCTAGGGCGTTAACCGGACCATTACCCTCAGCGGCAGTATGCATTACCTCTGTGCCTACCCTTACCTTTACCACTGCCTCGGAAAGCATCTCCTCCAGGCTTTTTCGGGTAGGTGGGCGCCGCCTCTTCTCTACCACCACCATAAAATCAACCAGTTCAAACGGGGGCTGGTAATCTGGCTTAGCCCGATGAACCAGTAGCTCGAAGGATGCCTCAGCATTGTCATACTGGAAGCCATGGCTCTCCAGCAGCTTGACCTGCCCCAGTAGCTTTTGTGCCTCCTTGCCTTTTAAGGGCAAATCTAATCCCAGTTCCTTTGCCTTGTATATAATATTCCCTTTTCCTGATAGCTCAGATACCAGCACTTTTTGCTTATTACCTACCTGAGCTGGGTCTATGTGCTGATAGCTCTCCGCCCACTTGGTCAAGCCTGAAACGTGAAGCCCTGCCTTATGACTAAAGGCACTGGAACCGACATAGGGGGAGAAGGCATCGGGAACCAGATTAGCCACCTCGCTGACATAGTGGGATACCTCGGTTAATTTAGCCAACTGCTCATCGGTAACACAATCAATACCCAGCTTAAGCTTCAAATCTGGAATAATAGAACAGAGGTTAGCATTGCCGCAGCGCTCGCCATAGCCATTGATAGTGCCCTGAACCTGGGTGACTCCGGCGTTTACCGCTGCCAGGGTATTGGCTACCGCCAGTTCACCATCATTATGAGCGTGAATGCCTAAGGGCACCGTAGTCTGCTTTCTAACAGCGTCGATAGCAGCCGTTATCTCGTTGGGCATTGTCCCCCCGTTGGTGTCACACAATACCACAGCATCAGCCCCAGCTTCGGCAGCCACCTCCACCACCCGCAGACTATAGCTGGGATTAGCCTTAAAGCCATCAAAGAAGTGCTCGGCATCAAAGAAGACGGTAAGCCCTTTGGCTTTAAGGTATTTTATGGAGTCGGCAATCATGCTCAGGTTTTCCTCCAGGGTGGTTTCCAGCACTTGGGTGACCTGCAAATCCGAGCTTTTGCCGACAATAGTAACCACCTTTACCCCGGCGTCAGCCAGAGCCATGAGGTTAGCATCGGTCTCGGCTTCGGCTTTGGGTCGTCTGGTGCTGCCAAAAGCAGCCAGCTTGGAGTGGGAAAGGGTTAAACTTTGGGCCTTCTTGAAGAACTCAATATCCTTGGGATTGGAGCCAGGCCAACCGCCCTCTATAAAGTGGACGCCAAGCTTATCAAGCTTGCGGGCAATGTTTAGCTTATCAATTACAGAGAAGGAAATGCCCTCTCTCTGTGCCCCGTCCCGCAGTGTGGTATCATAAAGCTGAACCTGCGACAATTTCTAGCCTCCAACCTTCTCAGCAATTAAGTTTCCCATCTCCCTCGTCCCCGCCCTTATTTTACCTTCACCCATTATATCATAGGTGCGATAACCCTGGCTTAACACCTCATCAACGGCACTCTCAATAGTCTGTGCCTCTTTTACTAAGCCAAAGGAGTAGCGCAGCATCATAGCTATACTGAGAATGATAGCAATAGGGTTAGCCATATCCAGTCCGGCACGGCGGGGAGCACTGCCGTGAATTGGTTCATACATGCCGAATATGTTGACCCCTTCCTGAGGCACTCCTGCCAGACTGGCTGAGGGCAGCATCCCCATAGAGCCAGCCAGCATTGATGCTTCATCGGTGAGAATATCACCAAACATATTTTCGGTAACAATAACATCAAAGTAAGTCGGGCGCTGGATAAGTCGCATGGCGCAGGCATCTACCAGCATGTGCTCCAGCTCTACATCGGGGTATTTTTTGGCTACCTCCATAGCCACCTGTCGCCATAGTCGTGAGGACTCAAGCACATTGGCTTTATCCACCGAGGTCAATTTTTTGTGCCGGCCCCCTGCCAGCTCAAAGCCAACCTTGACAATTCGCTCAATTTCCTGCTCCGAATAGGTCATTGAATCGGTAGCTCGCCTGCCCCGGGATGTCTGCCACTGCCTTTTGGGTCGGGCAAAGTAGAGACCTCCGGTAAGCTCACGAACAAATATGAAATCCACCCCCTGGATTACCTCTGGCTTCAGATTGGTGGAGTCAACCAGAACCGGGGAGACCTTGACCGGGCGCAGGTTGGCAAAAAGACCAAGCCCCTTCCGCAGTGCCAGCAGACCATCCTCAGGACGAACCTTAGCTTTGGGGTCATCCCACTTGGGACCGCCTACAGCAGCAAGCAATACCGCATCACAGTTCTTACATGTCTTTAAGGTATCCCTAGGTAAAGCAGTCCCCGTCTCATCAATGGCAACCCCACCCACCAGCCCATAGTGCAGATTAAAGCTGTGGTCAAACCTTTCGCCTATTGCCTGCAAGACCTTGATTCCCTCGGTGGCGACCTCGGGACCAATGCCATCGCCGGGTAAAACCGCCAGGTTGAATTGCACCTAAATCCTCCTATTAGCTAATCGCCTCTTGGTATGTTCAATAAGCCCGCCGGCTGAGATAAGCTCAGCCATAAACTCAGGGTAGGGCTTTGCTCTAAACTCCATGCCTTTGGTTAGATTCTTTATCCTGCCGCTAGGCAAGTCAACCTCAACAGTATCGCCAGCCTCAGTTTTATCCACTGCCTCATCACATTCAAGAAGTGGCAAGCCGATATTTATGGCATTGCGAAAGAAGATGCGAGCAAAGCTCTTGGCTATTATACAGGATATTCCCGCCGCCTTAATAGCCAGTGGGGCGTGCTCTCGGGATGAGCCACAGCCAAAGTTAGTTGTAGCCACCATTATATCCCCCGGCTTAAATCTGGTTACAAACTCCGGGTCTATACCCTCCATGCAGTGCTTGGCCAGCTCCGCCGGCTCAGACACATTCAGATACCGAGCCGGGATAATGGCATCAGTATCAACATCGGCACCGTATTTATGAACTTTGCCTTTTAGCATTTTAGGAACCCCTCACCCTTTATCCCTCTCCCCTTTCTAAGGGGAGAGGGAAGATTATTTTTTAAAGGAGCTTCGCCCCTTTTAGTCCCCTTGTACCTCCAACCATACAGGCTGTTCCCTTATATGGTCAAATTGAAATCCGTAACCACACGCTTTAAAACTTCAGGATAGGGACAATCAGCGCAAGAAGCAGACGGAGTTTGTTTCTTGTTCATGAGCCTCCTACCGTTCTTGCGAAAGACAGCTATGACCTGTTTTTCTATCTTCTGAGATTTCCTCCTTTTTTTCTTGTGTTCCTCGGTGGTGGTGGGCAGGAATGATTCGAGATGATACGCATACATTTTTATGTTGCTTTTTACCAAGTATTCTTCAACTGCCTGTCTAGCCCTTTCGGTAAAGGCTATCTTCTTGCCTTCGTCTTCCGGGAACCTGAGAATGTCATGGGCAACATACTGGTACAATTGGTTCTGAGTGCTTTTTCTATCTTCAAGGTGCGCAGCCAACCTTCTGAAGACAGGCCTTGCGGTGATAACTCTTGTGTCCCCCGTCTGTCCCACATAGAAATACTGGTTGCCCTTATGAGACAGTTCGACAATATAAAGCAAATACCGTCTCTTGAAATGCTCTCCTTTTAACTCAAAAACCATGTCTGCCTTCGTGGAGCACCTCTTAGTTTGTATTCGGGAATGCTTGTCACTCACTCTCCACCAAAGCCTTCTCAAAGTCCTTTACTTTGGGCGCCTTTTTGCCTGGCTCAATAGTATGTCCTTCTTCTCTCAGGCGTTCAGCTTGGGCGTTTATACCGCCGGGGTATTTGGGGTTTAGCTCTCCGCCGACTTTTAGTGTCCGCCAGTAGGGAGTAAGGACTTTCGCTCCTTCGGTGGCTGCTTCCTCAGCGGCACGGGCGGCAATACCAGCGAAGATGCCAGTGGTCAGCGGACAGCCGATGCTGGCACCATGCTTTTGAGCCAGCCTGGCACGGATTTGGTTTATGGTGGTGAGCTTACCCCTGGGAACTTGCTTCATGATTTCATCCACTTCTCTTGGTGCTGGGATAACAATCGTGCCTGTCCCCCATCTTTTACTCATTTTATCGGTGATTTCTACCACTCTGGGCAGGTCTTTATCATCCGCCAGTTTTTCTCGCCAGGATTTCTTTTTAGACAATGAACCTCACCCCCTTAATCCCCCTCTACTTCTGTCTGATGTGTCATTGCGAGCCAAAGGCGAAGCAATCTTATCTTTTAGTTTGCTTCGTCGCTCCACTCCTCGCAATGACTTCTATATTCCAAGAAAGGGAGGTGGTTATGTAAGAGGGGCTTTGTCTCCCTAAAACTCCCTTATTAAATTTCCTCCGGCCCGGTAATCTTGCCCGTTACGGCGCTGGCGGCGGCAACGGCTGGATTAGCCAGATAGACCTCTGACTTGGGGCTGCCCATCCTGCCCACAAAATTGCGGTTGGTGGTTGAAATACAGCGCTCGCCAGCAGCTAGCACCCCCATATGCCCCCCAAGGCAGGGACCACAGGTCGGGGTGCTGACCGCAGCCCCAGCCTTTATAAAAGCCTCTATAAGCCCCTCAGCCAGGGCATCAAGGTAAACCTGCTGTGAGCCGGGGAGGATAATGCACCGTACTCTTGGGTGCACCTTTCTCCCCTTTAATATCTGGGCGGCAATCCTCAAATCCTCAAGGCGACCGTTAGTGCAGCTACCAATAACCGCTTGATTGATTTCTATATCCTCTACCTGACTGACCGGTTTGGTATTGGCTGGCGAATGGGGCAGGGCAACCTGAGGCTCTATAGCCGAGACATCATATTCAATAACCTGCGAGTACTTAGCATCACTATCCGGCTCATATACCAGGTATGGGCGCTCGGCCCTGGGCTTTACATAAAGTTGCGTCTTATTATCCACCCTGAAGATGCCAGCTTTAGCCCCGGCTTCAATAGCCATATTAGCCATGGTAAATCGATTGTCCATGGATAGGGCATCTATAGCTTCGCCGGCGAACTCCATTGCTGAATACAGGGCGCCATCCACGCCGATATCGCCGATAGTGTAGAGGATTAAGTCCTTACCGCTTACCCATTTCCCTATTTCACCGTGGTAGATTAGTTTAATAGTAGGGGGCACCTTCATCCAGATGTCGCTAGTTGCCATAGCTGCGGCAATATCGGTTGACCCCATGCCGGTGGCAAAGGCACCTAAAGCACCGTAGGTGCAGGTATGAGAGTCAGCCCCGATAACTACATCCCCGGGCAGCACCAAGCCCTGCTCGGGCAGAAGCACATGCTCAATGCCCATTTGGCCCACTTCAAAGTATAGTATTTGTTGCTCATAGGCAAACTCTCGCATCAGCTTTGCCTGCTCGGCGGAAGCGATGTCCTTGTTAGGCACGAAGTGGTCTGGCACCATTACCACCTTTTCGGGGGCAAAGACCTTATCTACCCCTATTCTTTGAAATTCTCTAATGGCAATAGGGGCGGTAACATCATTAGCCATAACCAGGTCAACCCTGACATTTATGAATTCGCCCGGGCTTACCCTCTTTTTATGGCTGTGAGCGGCGAGTATCTTCTCAACTAAGGTCAATATAGCTTCCTTTCTCTGGAATAGTCGGGAAATCGGGCTTAAGCTCAGCTCTCATCGAATAGGATGAGGAAGATATAATACAATCAATATTACAGCTGAAAACTACCCAGCCGCTTTTCTAGCTGCCAGTAATCTGTTCAGGGCATTCATATAGGCTTTGGCACTGGCGACAATAATGTCAGTATCGGCACCCCGCCCGGTGTAGGTTATGCCCTCGCTTTCTATCCTTATCAGCACCTCGCCGATAGCATCAATACCCTCAGTTACCGATTTAACCGCAAATTCAGTGAGCTCGTTAGGCACACCCACTATTCTATTAATAGCCTTATACATGGCATCAACTGGACCACTGCCCAGGGCAGCATCGGCTAGAACCTGACCCTCAGGGTCAATAAGCCTGACTGAGGCGGTGGGAATACCCCTATCACCACAGGATATCTGGACACGGTCAAGGTGATACATTTCAGAGACGGTGCGCAACTCCTCGGCAATAAGGGATTCAATGTCTCTATCGGTGATTCCCTTCTTTTTATCGGCTAGCTCTTTAAAGGCGGAGAAGGCGCGGTCGAAATCATCCTCGCTCAAGCTATAGCCCAACTCTGCCAGTCGCTCTTTAAAGGCGTGCCGCCCGCTAAGCTTGCCCAGCACCAGGCTTGATGCCGGTATGCCTACAGTTTTAGGGTTCATTATCTCATAGGTTATCGGCACCTTGATTACGCCGTCCTGATGGATTCCTGACTCGTGGCGGAAGGCATTAGCCCCGACGATTGCCTTATTGGGCTGAACCACAAAGCCGGTCAGCTCGCTTACCAATCGGCTGGTTTTATAGATTTGTGTAGTATCGACATCGGTCGCCAGGTTAAAAAAGTCCTTGCGGGTATTGATAGCCATGACAATTTCCTCAAGGGAGGCGTTGCCCGCTCTTTCCCCAATACCGTTGATGGTGCACTCCACCTGTCTGGCTCCCCGTTTGACCGATTCCAAGCTATTGGCTACAGCTAGTCCTAAGTCATCGTGGCAGTGAACGCTAACTACAGCCTTACTGATGTTGGATACATTTTTGAGAATTCCCTCAATAAGGTTGCCAAACTCATCGGGGATAGCATAGCCCACCGTATCGGGGATATTTACCGTGGTGGCGCCAGCGTCAATAACTGCTTCCAGGATTTGATAGATATATTCAGGCACGGTTCGGCTGGCGTCCATCGGCGAAAACTCTATATCATCGGTATGTTTCTTAGCTCGGGCTACCATCTCCCCAGCAGTATGCAGAACTTCCTCACGGCTCTTCTTCAGTTGATAACCGAGGTGTATATCCGAAGATGAGAGAAACACATGTATTCGTGGATGTTCCGCCCCTTTAATTGACTCCCAAGCCCGGTCTATATCTTGGGGTGTAGCCCGGGCTAGAGCACAGATTATTGGGGTGCGAACCTCCTTGGCAATAAGCCTAACTGCCTCAAAATCACCTGGAGAGCTGATAGGAAAGCCAGCCTCAATAACATCGACATTGAGCCTTTCCAGTTGTCTGGCTATCTCCAGCTTCTCCTGGGCATTCAGTGTCCCCCCTGCCGCCTGCTCCCCATCCCGCAAGGTAGTATCAAAAATTATTACTCGTTCCATTTATCCCACCTTCTCTCATCCCTTAAGCCACGGCATCATCTTTCTCAGCTCTTTGCCCACCAGCTCTATGGGATGCTCCTCATCCATGCTCTTTAGAGCATTGTACACCGGGCGACCAGCCTGGTTTTCCAGAATCCACTCTTTAGCGAAGCTGCCATCCTGAATCTCAGCCAGGATTTCCATCATCTCTTCTTTAACCAGTTCGTCAATTACCCTTGGTCCCCGGGTATAATCGCCATACTCGGCGGTATCACTGACCGAGTTGCGCATATTGCCTAAGCCCCCTTGATACATCAGGTCAACGATAAGCTTCAGCTCATGGAAGCACTCAAAGTAAGCAATCTCCGGCTGATAGCCAGCCTCCACCAGTGTCTCAAAGCCAGCCTTCACCAGGGCTGAAACCCCGCCACATAACACTGTTTGTTCACCAAAGAGGTCGGTCTCTGTCTCTTCAGCGAAGGTTGTTTCAATGACCCCGGCTCGGCTGCAGCCTATGCCCTTGGCATAGGCAAGGGCTATATCCTTTGCCTTACCTGAGGCATCTTGATGAACAGCGACCACCGCTGGGGGTCCTATCCCCTCAGTATAGAGTTGCCTCAGCATATGACCGGGGCATTTGGGAGCAATCATGGCGACATCGATGTCAGGTGGTGGAATAATCTGACCATAGTGGATATTAAAGCCGTGAGCAAACATCAGCATATTGCCTGGGGCTAGCCCCTTTTCAATTGACCCATAGTAGATGTCCCGGTGCAGATTATCCGGAGCCAGCATTACAATAATATCCGCTTCCTTCGCCACCTCAGCCGCTGTCAGCACCTTAAATCCAGCGTCCTTGGCATTCTTCCAGCCCTCGCTTCCCTCAGCCTCAGCCACTATTACCTGGCAGCCGCTATCCCTGAGGTTTTGAGCTTGGGCATGCCCCTGACTCCCATATCCGATAATGCCCACCACCTTCCCTTTGAGCAAGGTCAGGTTGGCATCGCTCTCATAATATATCTTAGCCATAATTTATCTCCTTTGTTTTTATTTATCGGGATGTTTTCTGCCCTTTAGCCCGAGCCTTGGTTGACTTTTTCTCCACCGGGAGCGAGCCTGAAGCACCTCGAGCCATAGCTATACGCCCGGTTCTGGATATTTCCTTGATACCAAAACCACGAAGCAAATTAAGCAAGGAATTGATTTTGTCCTCGTCGCCAGTAACCTCAATGGTTACCGAATCAGAGGCAACATCTACTATATTTGCCCTGAAAATATCCACAATCTCAATAATCTCACTTCTGGTCGAAGAGGTGGCTTTTACCTTAATCAATGCCAGTTCCCGGGCAATCATGTCATCTCCGGTAATATCAGAGACCTTGATTACATCTACCACCTTATCTAGTTGCTTCCTAACCTGTTCCACCATGGTGGTTGTCCCATCGACGACAATAGTCATGCGCGATAAATGGGGCACTTCACTGCGTCCTACGGCAATGCTTTCAATATTGAAGCTACGCCTTCGGAAAAGGCTTGCCATCCGGTTAAGCACCCCGGGCTTATCCTCTACCAGGGCGATTAGGGTGTGCTTCGTCGTGACCATGCTGGCACCTCTTTTCTGGGTTCTTCAAGAACTTCGGCTAAAGCCGCCCCCGGCGGCACCATAGGATAAACATTCTCCTCTGGTTCTATCATAAAATCAATCAGGAACGGACCTTGCTCCTCCATTGCCTTTTCAATAGCCGGAACCACCTCTTCCTTATGTTTAACCCTTAACCCGGGAAAGCCATATGCCTCAGCAATCTTTACAAAGTCCGGACCGCTCAGGGGTGTGGCTACATATCGCTTTTTATAGAACATCTCCTGCCACTGCCTCACCATTCCCAAATAGCCGTTATTCATGATGGCTATCTTAACTGCCACCTTTTCTTGAACTATGGTGGCTAACTCCTGAATTGTCATCTGAAAACCACCATCGCCAGCTATACACCAGACAGTCTCATCAGGACAACCCACCTTAGCCCCCATAGCTGCTGGAAGCTCAAATCCCATAGTCCCCAATCCGCCTGCTGAGATTAGGCTATTTGGCTTATTATACCAGTAATGTTGAGCTGCCCACATCTGGTTCTGACCTACTCCAGTAACAATAATAGCCTTGCCCTGTGTTACCTCGTATATTTTACGAATGACAAACTGGGGCAGTAGCCCTTCACTATCCCTGATAACTGTTGAGGGGTGCTCCTTTCGCCAGTCGTCAAGCTGCTGAACCCAATCAATATGTTCAGTGGAAATAATTAGCTTATTTAATTCCTGAAGGACAGCTTTCACATCGCCAACAATGGGAACATCCACGCGCACGTTTTTACCTATCTCTGCCGGGTCTATATCAATATGGATGATATGGGCATGGGGGGCAAAGCCGCTTACCTTAGCCGTGGCTCTATCATCAAACCTCATCCCGATAGCGATAATAAGGTCTGCAGCATCAACCGCCATGTTAGCATAAGCCATACCGTGCATCCCCAGCATCCCATAACTTAAAACATGAGACTCAGGGAAACAACTAATGCCGAGCAAAGTTGTAATTACCGGTATTTGCGCACTCTCAGCCAGCTGCTTAAGTTCATTATATGCCCCGGAGATGATTACCCCTCTGCCAGCAATAATAAGAGGTCGCTGAGCCTCATTTATGAGCTTAGCTGCCTTCTTAATCTGTGCTGGGTGTCCTTGGAGCGTTGGTTTATAGCCGGGCAAATCAACCTTGCTCGGGTAGTGAAATTCAGCCTGGTCTATGAAGACGTCTCTGGGCACATCAATGAGCACTGGTCCAGGTCGACCACTTCTGGCTAGATAGAAAGCCTCTTTAAATATGCTGGGCAATGAAGCCACATCAAGAACAAGATAGTTATGCTTGGTAATAGGCAGAGTGATGCCGGTGATATCTACCTCCTGGAAGGCGTCCTTGCCAATAAAGGGTCTGGCAACCTGACCGGTTATAGCCACTACAGGTGACGAATCAAGGTGAGCATTAGCAATACCGGTTACCAGATTGGTAGCACCGGGACCTGAGGTAGCGAAGCATACCCCCACCTTTCCTGTGGCTCTAGCATAGCCGTCGGCGGCGTGGGCTGCACCCTGCTCATGGCGCACCAGAATATGGCGAAGTTGAGGATATTGAGGGAGGGTATCATATAGCGGTAGAATAGCTCCGCCGAGGATACCAAAAATAACCTCTACCCCTTCCCTTACCAGACTTTCACATATCATTTGAGCCCCGGTCATCTTCATAATAGCTCCTTTATCCACTGAACACTGCCCCGGTGCTAGCTGAAGTTACTTTTTCTGCATAGTACTTGAGATAGCCTGTTTTTACTTTAGGCTCGAACTCAGCTAGTCGTGACAGACGCTCAGCTCTCTCTTTATCGCTAAGCTCTACATCAAGCTTGTGATTTGGAATATCAATCTTTATTATATCCCCATTCCTTAAGACGGCAATAGGTCCCTGGGAGGCTGCCTCAGGGGAGACATGTCCGATAGCTGCCCCACGAGTTGCTCCGGAAAAACGCCCGTCAGTTATAAGGGCTACCTCTTTATCCATACCCATGCCGCTGAGAAGGGAGGTAGGGGTGAGCATCTCCCTCATCCCAGGTCCTCCTTTAGGTCCTTCATAACGAATGACTACTATTTCACCCGGCTTTATGCTGCCACTCATAATAGCAGATGTAGCCTCTTCTTCGGAGTCAAAAACTCTGGCTGCTCCCCGATGAACCATCATTTCAGGGGCTACCGCTGCCCTCTTCACCACGGCGCCCTCTGGTGCCAGATTGCCAAAAAGGATAGCGATACCTCCTGTAGGTGAATGAGCATTGGCAACGGAGCGGATAACCTCTTTATCCCTAACTCGGCTGTCGGCGATAATCTCAGCCACCGATTTTCCTGATACTGTTTTCGAATCTAGGTTTAATAACTCCTTTAACTGTTTCATCACTGCGGCTACGCCACCAGCACGGTCTAAATCCTCAAGGTGGTAATCGCCAGTCGGTCTTAGCTTGGATAGGTGAGGAGTGCGTTGGCTGATTTGGTTTACCATTGACAGTGGGAAATCAACCCCAGCCTCATGAGCCACTGCCATAAGGTGCAGAACTGAATTGGTGCTACCACCTAATGCCATATCAACAGTAAAAGCATTATGAATAGAATCCTTAGTTACAATATCTCTGGGGCGAAGAGCATCAGCCAGAAGCTCCATAACCTGCTGCCCCGCTTTTTTGGCTAGCTGGAGCCGCCTGGCATCAACAGCGGGGATAGTGCCATTGCCCACCAGTCCCATTCCCAGGGCTTCAGTCAGGCAATTCATGGTGTTGGCGGTGAACATTCCAGAGCAACTGCCGCAGCCGGGACAAGCGAACTCCTCCAGCTGCTCCAATTCCTCCTGAGTCATTTTTCCAGCGGCTACCTTCCCCACTGCCTCAAACATGGAGCTGAGGTCGAGCTTTTCCACTTTGCCATTATTGTCCAGACGCCCCGCTAGCATTGGACCACCGCTGATGAAGATAGCTGGTAGATTCAATCTTACCGCTGCCATGAGCATCCCGGGGATTATTTTGTCACAATTGGGAATAAAAACCAGGGCATCAAAAGCATGAGCCTCAGCCACTATCTCCACTGAATCAGCTATTAATTCGCGGCTGGGAAGGCTATATTTCATACCTGGGTGGTTCATAGCAATGCCATCGCATACAGCAATAGTATTGACCTCAAAGGGGACACCCCCGCCACTCCACACTCCAGCCTTAACCGCCTCAGCAATTTTGGGTAGATGTATATGTCCGGGGACAATCTCGCTGAAGCTGTTGATAACGCCGATAAGGGGCTTATCAATGTCATCCCGCCTCCAGCCTACGGCGTGCAATAAAGCCCGGTGAGGAGCACGCTCTATGCCTCGTTTAACGGTATCGCTTTTCATACCTTTTCCCATCTAACGTTATTTCCTGTTATAAAAAAAGCCGCCCCGGTGAGGACGGCTCCTGTTTGAGACGAAACCCCACTCACGGGCTTTGTTTCATAACGATAAGTACCAAGGTAACATTCTGCTCGTTCATTACAAGGTAAGATAGCATAGTTCCTATCTATTGTCAATCACCTTCTCCTTAAAGATTATCTATCCGCCTTTAGCCCTCCATAGCCTTTATCTTGTCTACCCGGCGCTGGTGTCTTCCGTCTTCAAACTCAGTACTAAGATAAGCTTGAACGATTTCGGCTATTCCCTCTTGCCTCCTCCCTGCCCCTAGGCAAAGGATATTGGCATCATTATGCTGGCGAGCCCGGCGGGCGCTGAAGGCATCATGACATAGGGCGGCTCTGATTCCCTTAACCTTATTAGCAGCGATACTCATACCGATGCCGGTATCGCATATTAAGATACCGCGTTCAAAATCACCTTTGGCTACCCTTTCAGCCACCTTTTTGGCAATATCGGGGTAGTCTACTGGGTCAGCGGTATAGCAGCCAAGGTCCTCACAGCTATGCTCCATTTGAGTGATTAGCTTCATAATAGATTGCTTAAGGTTCAGCCCTCTATGGTCACAGCCAATGGCAATATGCATCACCTTAGCCTCCCTCCGTAAACGCAATGCTCGGGCATACTCGCTTTAGTTCCTCCCTTGATATAGCACCTTCCCGCAAAACCATGGGGGTCTCCCCGGTCAAATCAACTATAGTAGATTCCTTGCCGCCCGGGCATCTGCCGCCATCAATAATCAGGTCTACCTTATCACCCAATTGAGTGCGGACCTCGTCGGCAGTCAATGCACTTGGCTTGCCGCTCAGGTTGGCGCTTGTGCCCACAATAGGAGCACCCAGCCCTCGGGCAAGGGCAACAGGGACAGGGTGGGCAGGAATGCGAACTGCCACTGTTTTACCCTCGCCAGTGATGATGTCTGGGACTGATTCGGACTTGTGTAACACTATGGTCAGGGCACCAGGCAAAAATTTGTCGGCTAAGAGCCAGGCAACCTGGGGCACCGGCTGGGCAACCTCACCTATCTGAGATTTATCAGCGAGAAGCAATGGCAGTGCCATACTACGTGGTCGCTCCTTTACCCGATAAACCCGCTCCACAGCATGACCAATGCTGATACAGGCACCCAGACCATAGACGGTATCGGTGGGAAAGGCAACTATACCCCCCTGTTTAAGGACAGAGATGCCCTGCTCAACCTGCTGTTGGATGGATAAAGACAGCTTATTCCCCATAGCCCTTTCTTCTTGACCACAGTATATCACAGGGTTATGCCAGACCCAAGAACCCTAGCTGCTACATGGGGATATGAGGGCAATATCTGTCCATAGAAAATGTCAAAAAGCTGCTGTGGCGAAGTGGTTAGAACTTTGAGCCTAGAAGAGGTCTTCCAGCTCCCGATTCCCCTCGGGCATCTGATTGTATTGAGCCATGTACTGCTGCAGCAGCTCGCTCTCCCGCTTGGTATACATTGGTTCCTCTTCATACATGAAGTAGCGAGCCTTCTCGTAAGCCTCCAGTTGCTCCTCCAACTCCCGGTGCAGGTTCATCGTCCCCTTAATGTAAATGACGTTCTTCTCTTCATCCAGCAGTTGGTAGATTCCTTCCGATTCGGGAACCTGGCTCACGTTCTCCGAGGTGAACTCTATCCACAGTTCCTCCTTTGGTGCCCAGATGGGCTTGGAGAGCAGAAGCCTGAGGTCGCATCTAAGACAGCGCTTGGCTTCAATTATCGCTGACTCTTGGCTAAGAGGTAGCTCTGCCCGGCTCAGCCCGGCGAACTGAGGCGTAGGCGGGTGGTAAGCAGCGGGAAGGCGCTTCAGGTCGGCAAACCCCTCCTCGCGCCCTAGCCGGTGCTGGGGCTCCTCGGGTGGGAGCAGAACTTCATCAATGCCCCCGTCGCCGCCAAGATATCTGTCAATAGCTTCAGCTGCTTTTCTGCCTGAGGCAATTGCCCGGATAGCCGAATGAGAGGAATCGCCTCGATGCAGAGCTAACTGGTCGACCAGAAGTTTGAAGAAATTCTTTTTATTCCCGTTACCAGTGCTGTGGATGAAATCCTCAGAAATGCCACCGAGTACTGCATCCCCACCGGCAAACACCCCTTCCCGGCTGGTGGCGAGGGTCTCTGGATTAGCCTTGATGCTTCCCCAGGGGGTGAGTTCAATTCCCTCCTCCTTCAGCCAAAGGGCAGGAGCTCCCACAAAGGTGCTCCCGGTGGCTAAGAAGACGGCATCAAATTCTCCCTCAACAAGTTCGCTGATTCGCATCTTGGGGGAGTCAAGCTTTAAGTTCACCCCAGCGTTTAGGATTTCCTCAATGTCCTCCTCCAGAGCCTTTTTGGGTAGGCGCTTTCGTGAGATGGCTTGCCGTAGCATACCCCCGGGCAGGGAGGCTTGCTCGAAGATGGTTACCTCGTGTCCTTTTCTCGCCAGGTAGTATCCAGCGGTCAGGCCTGCTGCTCCTGAGCCCAGAATGGCTACCTTCTTCCCGGTGGCTTTGGGACGTTTGAGGTTCTTTTTCCAGAGGTCGGAGTGGTTTTCACTCACGAACCTTTTAAGTGCTCGGATGCCCACTGGCTCATTCACGTCGCTCCGGCGGCATTCCTCCTCACAAAAGGCAAGGCAGATATAACCGCATACCGAAGGTAGGGGAAGCCTCTCCCTGACCACAGCGTACGACTGGTCAAACTTTCCCTCAGCGATGAGGCGCACATATCGGGGTACATCTATTCCCACCGGACAGGCAGTTCGGCAGGGGGTCTCCTCAAATGGCTTTTTATCTACTAGAGCACCCGTCGGGCAGACCTCTACACAAGCTGTGCAGAAGTGGCAGGCAGATTCCCTAAGTGTGGGGTTCACAGTGCCTACGATAACCCTACCCTCTTCATCAAAGACGAAGTCAATAGCCTCTACCCCATGAGCCCGACACACCCGGATGCAGCGGGTGCAACCAATACACAGGTTGTAATTTCGTTCAAATAAAGGCTCGTCTTTTTCAACAGGCAGGTCTTTGAAGACATAACGCGGGGTCTCCTTCTTAATCCCGACATACTCAGCTACTCTCTGGAACTCACAGTTGCCGAACAGGGGACAACACCTCTCGTTCTCTGGTATGTTCAGAGAGCAGGGGAATCGAGCGCAGCCTTCCTTTTGAGCGCAGGTCAGGCAGGCGTGGGGATGCTCGACCAGAAGAAACATGAGCCGGTCTTGGCGGAATTCTTGAACCTCCGGTGCATTGGTGTGGACTATCATCCCTTCGCCTACCTGGGTAGAGCAGGCGCGTTGAAATTCTTCTTGCCCCTCAATCTGCACCACACAGAGCTGACAGCCCTCATAGACAAGCTCCGGTTTCTTGTTCCCTATGCGCTTACCATCACGGTAGATAGCCTCTGCTGGTTTTAGCTGCTCTACCGGAGGTAGGTCAGGATGGGAGCAAAGGTGAGGGATATAAATGTCTGCCTGTTGGGCGGCATCCAGTATCGTCGTTCCCTCGGGCACGGTAACTTCAACTTCATCGATGGTTAGACTAACCATAATTCACACCGTAGGTCAGCTTAATAGGTCAAAGCCTCCACTTGTTCCAGCACCTGGCGAGGAGTGAAATGGCTCAGTGAAATAGCTCCTGAAGGGCAGACGCCGGCACAAGCTCCACACCCCTTGCATAAAGCTCGGTTGACCATCATCACCCTCTCTCTACTGTCGAGGGAGAGCGCACCATAAGGGCACACTTTCTCACACAAGCCGCAGCCAGAGCAGACCTCTTCATCGACAAAGGCAACGATGGGTTCAATTTCAACCTTGCCCAGGGCTAACAATCTTAAGACCTCGGAGGCTGCTCCCTTAGCCTGGGCTACGGTATCGGGTATGTCCTTAGGACTCTGACAACATCCAGCAACGAATATCCCATCAGTCAGCGTAGCTATCGGCTCGAGCTTGACATGCCTCTCCATGAAGAAGCCATCTGCCCTCCGTCCAATTGAGAATAGCTTGGCTACACTCTCCGCATCCGCCCTCGGTTGGAGGGCAATGCAGAGTATGACCATATCCACCGGCACGCGGATAAAGCTGCCTAACAGCGTGTCCTCTGTGCAGACGACAAGTTTCCCTTTCTCATCGTCAGTCAGAGCTTGGTCGGTTATGCGTGAGGCCTTGCCTCGGATGAATTTTATCCCGTCCTGGGTGCCGACGCGCTCATAAAACTCCTCGTACCCTTCTCCGAAGCAGCGCATATCAATGTACATCTGATACACCTCTGCCTTCGTCTTCTCCTTAATGAGATGAGCGAACTTGAGGGCATACATACAGCAAACCCGGGAGCAGTACTCGTGAAAATTCTTATCCCGGCTGCCGACGCAGTGGACGATGGCTACACTCTGTGGCGGCTGACCATTTTTGAGGATAATCTGCCCACCGGTTGGTCCGGCGGCATTGGAAAGTCGCTCAAATTCCAGTCCAGTGATAACGTTATCGTATCTCCCATAGCCATATTGAGAAATGACACTCGGCTCAAAGACATCATAGCCTGTAGCCAGGATGATTGAGCCTACCTCTACTTCAAGAAGCTGGTCCTTCTGCTCGAAATCAATGGCTCCAGCTTCACAGAACTTCTCGCAGGCACGGCAGGTTCCTTTTAGGAAATAGACACAATGCTCCTTATCAATAACAGGTATATTGGGCACTGCCTGCGGAAACGGGGCATAGATGGCTTTCCTCTTGCTTAAGCCAACATCAAACTCGCTATCCGCCTTCCAGGGACATTTCTCCTGGCACACTCCACAACCAGTACATTTTTCCTCATCCACATAGCGTGCCTTTTTCCTGAGCTTAACCTTGAAATTACCTATGTAGCCTGAGACTTCCTCTACCTCACTATAGGTTAAAAGCTCAATATTGGGGTGAGAGCCTACGTCACTCATCTTGGGGGTCAGGATGCAGGCGGAGCAGTCAAGGGTGGGGAAGGTCTTATCCAGCTGAATCATGTGTCCGCCAATAGAGGGCTCCCGCTCCACCAGGTAGACTTTATAGCCAGCGTTGGCTATATCTAAAGCTGCCTGAATTCCAGCGATGCCGCCACCAACGATAAGGGTATTAGGATTGATGGGCACTTCCATCGGCTCCAGAGATTGGTGATAGTAGACCCTCATCACCGCTGCTCGGACAAGTTCCTTGGCTTTCTCTGTGGCTCCATCATCATGAACCCAGCTACAGTGCTCCCGGATGTTGGCCATTTCAAAGAAATAGGGATTTAGCCCGGCGTCATGGCAGACTCGGCGGAAGGTACGCTCGTGCAGCAAAGGTGAGCAGGAAGCCACCACCACCCGGTTTAGCCCGTATTCTTTGATATCATTCTTAATCAGCTCCTGCCCTGGGTCAGAGCACATAAACATATAGTCGCGGGCTACCACCACACCACGAAGGGAAGCAGCAAATTCTGCCACCTCTTTCACGTTGACCGTAGCGGCGATGTTAGCTCCGCAGTGACAAACATAAACCCCAATTCTTCTTTCCATAATTATAGCCCTGCTAGATTACCTCCTTAACCAGCTCTGAGATATCCCTAATCTCCAAGAGGCTCTCCTTGTTCATGGTGAGGAGGCTATCATTAAAGTTGAGCAAACAGTAAGGGCAAGATACAGCTAGCACCTCGGCGCCTATCTCAAGCGCCTGTTCTATTCGTATATCGGAGAACCTTTCCCCTTTCTTGGTCTCCATCCATATTCTCCCCCCGCCACCCCCACAGCAGAGGCTATCCTCATGAGAATCAGGAAGTTCAATGAGTTCCAGTTCCGGAATGCCTTCCAGCACCCTTCTCGGCTCGTCATATATTTTGTTGTGACGTCCCAGGTAGCAGGGGTCATGATAAGCGACCTTCTTGGGGAGAGACTTCACCGGCTTTAGTCGCCCGTTCTCCATTAATTCTGCCAGGAACTGGGTGATGTGGAGCACCTCGAAATTTCCCCCAAGATTGGGGTATTCATTCTTGAAGGTGTGGTAGCAGTGAGGGGAGGAGACGATGATTTTGCTCACGCCGTGGCGCTTGAAGGCTTCAATATTGGCTTGAGCCAGACTTTGGAAAAGCTTCTCCTCTCCCGCCTTACGGGCACTTTCCCCACAGCAATTTTCCTCAGTTCCCAGAATTCCGAAATCAACCTTGACTTTCTTTAAGACCTCAACTGTAGCCAGGGCTATTCTTTTAGCCTGCGGGTCATAGGCTGGGGTGCAGCAGGGGAAATAGAGAAGTTCGGTGTTGGGGGCAAAAGTCTTCACTCCGAGTCCCTTAGCCCAATCCGCCCTCTTCTCCCGTGCCTCACCCATCGGGTTGCCCACCGCTCCCAGGCTGGTCATTACTGTTTTGAGGCTCTTGGGCATTGCCCCCCACTCGCTCCCGATGCGGCGTAAGGCTCGCATAATATCGATAATTTCCACTCCGCGGGGACACCGTTCCACGCAGGCACCGCAGGTGGCGCAAAGCCAGACGTCCTCGCTCTCTAGTTCCACCAGCCCAATCTGTGCCTGGTGGATGAGCCTTCGGGTGAGGAAGCTACGGACCAGATTCCAGGGGCAAGCAGCAGTGCACAGCCCACACTGGTAGCAGGACTTGAGAGCTTCCCCTCCAGCCTCGATTATGGCTTCGGCGGCTTCGGTAAACGGATTTATGACAGTCATGATGGTTAAACCTTGACTTCAGGGATGGTAGCCAGTGGTATCTCCTCTTCCAAGCTCCTGCCGGGGACATATTTGAGTGCCTTCTGCACCCCATCTCCTACCGTCTGAAATATGGTGGTCAGGGGGAGCTTACGGGGGCAGGCACTCTCGCACATTCCACAGCCGCAGCAGGAGATGGCTACATGGTTCAATCGGGTCAGGTGATAAAGGAGTATCTCGGTAGGTATTCGTAAAGCACCTTCCCGGTCTGCCCACCGGTAGTAGCGCTCGGATTCAGGTTCGAAGGTATCGGTGCGGAAGAAACACACCCGGCAGTAGCAAATCGGGCAGGCGGCAGAACAAGCATAACAGAGCATACAGGTGTCCAGGCAGTCAGCAAAATCAACGATGGTCTTGGTCCGTTCTCGAAAGTCAGCGAAGACCTGCTCCCGTGCTTGAGTACGGCTGTCCAGCAATCGGTCAATAGCCCCTTGACGACCTGATGCTTCTTTTACCTCTAAGCCGAGTTTCTCGGCTAGTTCACCGTCTAGGCTGACGAAAATCTCCTCTTCCATTCCAAGCAGTCCCAGGGTTATATCTGCCAAGATGGGAGTAAATGAATTACACATTTTACAAGCCGGACGTAGGGAGATAGACAAGGGCTCGGTGTCCGGTTGGGCTATTTGCTGGCGCATCTTGGCAAGCACCTGTGCCCCCTTCTTCTCCGCTGCGCCTTTCATTTCGTCTACGAACTTAGCATAGTCCTCCACTTCATAGGTTCCGAGGCAGTCAGTCCCGATGATGACAAGGTTTTCAAGGCTCGCCTGCCCCAGCTTGACAAGCTCGACGAGGGCTCGAATTTCGCAGGGTTTGAGGACAGCCCCCAGCTTCTTTCCCGGCTTGTCGATGGTGAGTTGGGAGACAATGCTAGCCGAGTTCACGGGCAACACCGGGGAGAAGGGATTGGCTTTATCAAGATGAGCTGGGTCCTTTACCAAGGTCTGGGCTAGGGTACGTCCGTGCGAGATTTCCAGGGGTACCAGCAAATAATCAACCAGCCCTTCTGCCAAAAGCTTACCCAGGAAATCCCTTGATGCCCCTAGAATGTCTCCCTTTTCCGCCTTTAAAACAGCTTCTACCTTCATTTTACCCTCTCTTGCTGGGCTTAGATTCAATGCCGGGCAGTCGGCAGCCGACTGTTTCCTGCCAAACCTCCCAAGGCTCTCGCATAGGGTTGGGACCCTTGGCGCGGAGTTCGTCTACCATTTGTTGTATCGTCTCACTGAACAGTCCACCTTCGCTGGCATCAATCCAGCGCAACCAGACTCGCTCCTCATCAATGCCGACCTGACGGAGGATGTTCTTCAAAACCTCCACCCGACGCATAGCTTTATAGTTGCCGTCTTGGTAATGGCAATTTCCGAGGTGACAGCCTCCAATTAGCACTCCATCTGCCCCATCGAGCAAAGCCTTAAGGACATAGACAGGGTCAATAGAACCGCTGCACATAAGGCGGACGGCTCGTACATTTGGAGGATAGTGAAAGCGGGAAGTCCCGGCTAGGTCGGCACCCCGGTAAGCACACCAATTACAGAGGAAAGCTACTATCCTTGGCTCAAATTTCGTCATTTGATTTCTGACCCGAAAGGGCTCCCCGGTAATGTAGGATTATTACCGCCCATACAAGAGCTTCCATCCATCTGCGAAGGAAATAGCTCCCGGCTCGCAGGCAGCGATACAGGGCGGAGGTTTCTCCCCATAGCCAGGTCGACAGGGAGCACAGCTATACCTTATTTTTTTACGCTCCTCCTGTCTTACCTTGACCACCGGCTCTTCTCGGAAGGGGTCGTATTCATCATCGCCAACCTCAAGGACATTCGCCGGGCAAGCCTCCACACATTTGCTGCAGCCATCGCACTTATCACTATCAATTTCCAGGAACCAGTCGCCTGACCCATCTTTGAAACCGTAATTAGCTAACATTCTTCCTCTCTTACGCCTTCCTCGCGCTCTTCGCCTTGCCTCTTTCCAGCATAGCTTTAGCAAAAAGAGCTGCCCCTATTCCACCAGCGATCTGGGTGTCGAAGGGAAGACCCTTATCACGCATATCCGGGTCATACCAGTTAGCCTCCGCAGATTTGGTCTTTATCTCTTCCTCCAGCCTCTTCACCACTCCTATATTTTTAGCTATACCGCCGGTGATGGCAAATTTTTCCTCTACACCCAGGCGGTTCAGTAGCTCCGTTATCCGGTGAGCCATGGCAGCGCAATAAGCAGCCATAATCTCATTCTCAGGCACCCCTTCCTCCAACAAGCCAATGACCTCTGTTTTGGCAAATATCACACAGGTGCTGCTTATATCGGGTGGCTCCTTCTCAATCTGGAAGGAGCGGGGACCAATCTCCCAAACAGGAATCTGGATTAGGTCGGCAAACACCTCCATACCACGACCGGTTCCAGCAGCGCACTTGTCGTTCATCATGAACTTCAACACTTTGCCTCTGTCATCGCAGTGGATTGCCTTACAATCCTGACCCCCCATATCCAGCACCGTCTTTATTTCCGGCCCATACATGAAATTAGCTCCCCTGGCATGACAGGCAATTTCGGTTATCGTCTGCTGAGCCATGGGGACATTCACCCTTCCATAGCCGGTCCCGATGCAATAGTCAAAGTTGTCCACTGTCAGGTCGCTTTTCTCTAAAGCCATGTTGGTGCACTTCCAGGCGCTGTCGGGACTATCAGAACCGGTACGGGTGTTGCTGTAAGCATAAAGCTTACCATCAACCATTACCACTGTCTGTGAGCTGACTGAACCAACATCAACCCCAGCGGTGATAAGCTGTCCCTTCTGCCAATCGATGTCTGGATTTACCCAGCTTGTCTCTGGCCATCTCCAGAATTCTACTGCTTTGGTCTCAGCCATTGCTGTTTCCTCCTTTTATAAGCCTTATTTACCCTCTTCGATGGTCTCCTTTTCTACTACCTTAGCTTTCACTTCTTCTTCAAGCACTCCAGCGGATGCTGCAATAGCAGCGCCCAGGGCGCCGACATAATCTGGGTCATCCGGCGTCACCACATTCATGCCCAGCTCCCTCTTCAAAGAATCCATAAAGCCGACATTTTTTGCTACTCCACCAATCATGACTAGGTCATTCTCCAATCCCACGATACGGGCTACAGAACCAATCCTTCCTGCTATGGCATCATGGACTGCTCGTGCGATGTCATGCTTAGTTATCTTCTGGTGAATTAGTGAGACCACTTCCGACTCGCCAAAGACAGCACACTGGGCATTCATCGGAATTGAGCGCGTGGACTGAAGCGACATCTTTGCCATTTCCTCCACCGGTACCTCCAGTGCCCTGGCCATGGTGTCAACGAATGTGCCCGTGCCAGCGGCACACTTCTCGTTGACGGCAAAGTCAAGAACCTTTCCCTCGGCAGAAATCTTTATCGCTCGACCTTCCTCACCCCCCACATCAATAATAGTTCTCGCTGAGGGAACGAGCCGAATTACCCCTCTGGCATCAGCCGCAGCATCAGCGATATAACCATCGGCAAAGGTAGCTCTCTTGCCTCCACTACCAGTAGCTACCACACGCTCAACATCCTCCCGCTTTAGCCCGGCTTGCTTCAGCGCCTCGTTATAAAACTGCTCAGCCGCCTCAGCCTTCTTAATGCCTGTTGGTCCCTCTGCCTTTGCTATTATGTTGCCATCACTCACGATGACTGTGTGCACATTCTTACCACCTACATCTATTCCTGCGACTATCATTATTTCCCCCTTTCTCTAGGTCTTTAACCAGCCACCTTCTTGAGCCCTAAAGTCTCAGTGATGAAGAGGTCAATAAGTCTCTTGGTTCGAGGCTCATCAAATTGCCTCTCATCTGCCATATTTCCTTCAAAGGTCATTGCCGGCATCCCCATGTTTTGCAAGGCTATCTTCATCTCCATCTGGTGCTGGGCTGTTCCCTCGCAACCGCGGTTAAGGTGTAGTATCGCTGCATCACACTTCCATTGCTTGGCTATCTTGGTTACTAGGTCGTTCTTGTAGTTGGCTCCATAGAATGGCGCCCACATTAGCTTGCCTTTAAGCTCGCCTTCGGTTAGCAGCCTCAGGGCATGGTCTCGGTCCTTAATGGTTATGCCCTGTTCCTCAAGAGTGGGATAGGGTACCATGTTTCCCTGCTCATCTATTTTCCACCAGCCAATGAGGGAGAAGGTGTAAAGGTTGGCTACGGAGACCACACCATACTGCTCCAGGTAGCGATATACGCTGAGAAAGGCCCAGGGAGGCTGGCTATCACCCAGCATCCGGCATTGCTCATCACCCACAGCCGCAATTTTATTAGCCACCCGGTCCTTCACCTCAGGATACAGCTCATTCTTATAGAAGTTGGCAACGTCCTTGTTCGACTTTTCCAGGGTTCCCAGGACATATAGAGAGAACATCGTCTTTTCATCCAGTGGCGCCGGGATTGCCTGGTTGAGCATACATGTCTTTGCCCAATAGCAACTAGAATCGTAGGTATTTTTGACATTCTGAATCAGCTTCTCATCATCCAGCTTCCTGCCGGTGGCCTTCTCCAGAAAATCAATCCCATCGTAGAGCTGTTCTACTACAAAGTTTATTTGTCGCTCAGCTATTTTATCATAAGCCCCAACCCCGACATCAAAACAGAAGAAGGGTACATCGCCGCCCTCGATTTCAGCAGCTACCTGAAGCCACTTAGCGTGCGAGCAGCAGATGTGATTCTGAAAGATGAAGTCCGCCTTAGGCCACTCTCCACCAAAGACGAACTCGTTAAGTATTATGGAACCCCAGTAGTTGCGCAGGTAGGCGCAGAGGTCATTAGCGCAGCCCCACTTACCCTCGGCTGCCTCCTGATATCTAACCTGAACTTCAGGGTTAGCCCCAACGCTAGCTCCGTATGGTTCCTCTGTAAGCCCATGCACCTCGCCTTCAAGCGCCTGGGGAATAGCATCAAAGGTCCAGGCTCCACCTTCCCAGCGCAGAGCGCCGCGGTCATGCGCCTCTTTATAGTCTTGGTAATACTTTGCCCTCAGCTCTTTAGCTTTCCCCCAGCAATCTAAACGCTTAGCTTCATACTTTGCCATCTTTCCTCCTTAATCTTAAAGTTTTTAAGCAAATAATTCCTCAGCCTCTATTTGCTCCAGAAACGCCTCTACCCTGATGCGGAACTGTCCTACGGGAACAGTGACCTCAAATTCAAGGAAGTAACAAGGGATACCATTGTCTTCAAGATACCGCCTTAAGCTGGGGATATCAAGCTCATGGGGGTCACAGAACTTTTGCTGAACTAGGATTGCCCCCTGAACACCGTAGTCACGAGCTAGCTGAAGAATATGTGGGAAGCGCTTTTTTGAGCAGTCCTCCATTCCCCAGTCCTTATTGGGACAGGGCACACGGTCAAGGTAGCGGTTGGCAATAGCCTGAAGCCTGTCTTTCTCTGGAACGACCTCGTCCCAGAAGTACCTTGAGCCGGTGCAGTGGTCATCAGTGACGAAGGTGCCTTTTAGAACATCTTCTACCATCTCCATAAACGGACGGTCATCGTTCTCGCTGCCAATAATCATCAGCCGCACTCCGGTGTCCCGGTCAAGCTTTCGGTCAGGCAGCGCCTCAATTAGCTGCTTTAATAGCTCGTTATGCTCCCTTTTATCCATAAGCTGGCTAGCCCAGACCATGGTCATGGCTTCGGTGCCGGTGATGGGCGGATTATCCTGCTTGCGGAATTCATAGACCTGCTTCATCAGACGCCGGTTGGTATTCATGATGTCTATGCCCTTGTCTAGGTCCTGGTCAGTGATGGTTTTCCCTGTCCATTCCTCTATCGCCTTCTTGAAGTCAGCCAGCTCTCCGCGCAGGAAGGACTTGGCTCTCGGGCTACGCACCGCATTGGGCATAACAAACCAGTAATTCCAGGGGGTTGGTACATGGATTACCCAGGCACCAAAAGCCTGGCGCGCATGGAGACAGGAGTTAGTTTCCATTATTCCATCTAGGTAACCATCGTACTTTCCCTGCAATCCTTGATTTAGGCAGTCTCTACAAAAAGGACACCACATGTCAAATATATGTGGTGAAGCCAAGTTGGGAGTCTCATGAGCACCAAGGATGCGGATAGGCAGGATGTCTGCTGCGTATAGAACCTCCTCCGGGGCGTAGGTGCAGAAGTAACCTACCACCTTGCCCCCTGTCCTCTGCTTCCAGTCCTTGGCATATTCATGCCGCAACTCCCACACGTCGTTAAATTGTTTCAGGATTTCTGAAGCTTCCACTCTTTCCTCCTTTCATTAATTGTCAAGAGTTTCTTGCCTTAGTCATCAACCGCTTTTAGTACTCTCTGAATACCGAATCAAAGTACTTATTGGCCTTATCTGCCAGCAGGCCGTGGTATTCATGAAATAAGGCTGCAGCCTTAGGTCGCAGCCAATTCTCAGGCAGAAGTTCCTTGGGCAAGTCAGGGTCAAAGAAGGGCAACTTGCGGTATTCGTGGATTAGACCAAATCTTTCCACAAAGCACTCGCTGGGTTCAACGGATTCACCGGCTCGGAGGCGTCTCAGGTGGTCTTCCAGTTTAGGCTGATACTTTTCTATAAAACTGGCATATTTCTCATGTATCCGACTTAAATCCCAACCAAGGGATACTATCTTTTTAGCATCGGTGAAGCCTTGATTTTTGGCTTGAAAGATTTGAACGTAATCCTTGATTTTAAGCCTTTCTATTAAATCCTCCACTTCTTTGGTTAAGTCATATGGTGAGATTCGAGTGGCCTCGCTCAGGGTGCCGTATCCCATCCAATTTAGCTCAAGGCGTAGCCTATCCCTCGCTTGGCGTCTCTGTTCGGGAATAGAATAGGTGACAATGTTCCAAGTTCCTTCCCAATGGGAGTTCTTTCGCTCGAAGATGCGTCGGGCTCCTTCGGTCAGTAAACTGTGACCGTCCTCCGTCAGTGAATAGTAGCTCTTCTGCCCCACACGTCTCGCCTTTAACAGCCCGGCATGGCACATCCTTGATACCGCCGACCTTATGGCTTGTTCCGAAAGACCAAGATTGTTAAGCAGCTTTATCAGGCTGCCGATTCCAATCTCTGCTCCCCGGCTGAGAAGATAGTCGCCATAAAGGGTGAGCATGGCTGACTGGGGGCGGAGTGTATATGTTTGGTATGTCATAATCTTTATATGGCGTAAAATTAACGCCATAAGAAATTTTACCATACATCAGCTACCCTGTCAAGAGGTCTAACGCCCAAAATAAAAAAAGTTTCTTAAAAAAGCGGCTCTTCGGTTATTGATATCCTCCTCTGAGACCATTTTGAGGTACCCACTTGAACAAAAATCAACACAGTGGTAATCTGTATGCTATAAACATGGCTAAAAGTAAATCGAAACAAACCTCAAATGATAGCCATCGGGTAACAACTAGTGGCGATATCGAGGTCTCCACCTATCTGGAGATTGCTAAGGAATTAGGTGGTGAGCAGCCGATGGCGGCAAGGGAAGCTATACCCAGTGCTGAGCGCGAGGCTATAATTGTCATTGACTTTGGCTCGCAATATAGCATGCTAATCGCCCGACGAATACGCGAATGCCAGGTATATTGTGAGCTATTACCCTATGATACCCCCTGGGAAAAGATAGCCCCGTTGAATCCCAGGGGATTTATCCTCTCTGGGGGTCCAGCCAGCGTCTATGAACCTGGTGCGCCTCTGGCTCCAGCTTATATTTATGAGAGCCGTTTACCCATATTGGGCATATGCTATGGGATGCAAGTCCTCACCTATCAGCTAGGTGGACAGGTTGCACCAGGAGCAAAGCATGAGTATGGTCATGCCATTCTTCATTTGAGTGATGTAGATTCACCTCTATTTGTCGATTTACCTCCTTCCTCCCCGGTGTGGATGAGCCACGGTGACCAGGTTGAAGCAATGCCGCCCGGTTTTACTGCCTTAGCCTATACTGAAAATTCGCTCTTTGCCGTTATGGGCAAAGATGAGAAAATATTTGGCCTCCAGTTTCATCCTGAGGTAGCCCATACCCCTGAAGGAAAGACAATCCTGAAGAACTTTGTCTATCGGGTATGCGGCTGCAAGGGAAACTGGACAATGAGTAACTTCATAAATGATAGCATATCTAAAATTAAACGGCAGGTAGGCAAAGGCAAGGTTGTCAGTGCCCTCTCAGGAGGGGTTGATTCAGCAGTAGTGGCCACCCTTATCCACCGGACTATCGGTGACCAGCTTACCTGCATCTTTGTCAATAATGGGCTGCTGCGTCGTGAGGAAGTGGAAAGAACCTTTAATGTCTTTCGCCTCAATTTAGGGATGAATATCGTCTATGTTGATGCCAGCGAAAGATTTCTCCGCCGCCTGAAAGGGGTAATAGACCCTGAGATGAAGCGCAAGGCGGTGGGCGAGGAATTTATCCGCGTATTTGAGAAGGAAGCCAGGAAAATAGGTAAGGTTGACTTCCTGGCTCAGGGGACTCTCTACCCTGATGTCATTGAGAGTGCATTAACCACCAGCGCCTCAGCCAAGATAAAAACTCACCATAATGTCGGTGGGCTGCCAGCCAAGATGACGCTCCAGTTGCTAGAACCCCTGCGAGACCTGTTTAAGGACGAGGTGCGCCAGGTAGGGTTGGCTTTAGGACTTCCTGAGGAGATGGTGTGGCGACAGCCCTTCCCCGGACCAGGTCTGGCGATTCGCATTATTGGCGAGGTAACCAAGGAGAAGCTGGAGATACTGCGTGGCGCTGACTTCATTGTGATGAACGAGATTAAAAAGGCAAAGCTATATCGCCAACTTTGGCAGAGCTTTGCCATACTCACCGATGTCAAGTCTGTAGGGGTGATGGGCGATTATAGAACCTATGGCTATTTGGTTGCCATCCGCGCCGTAACCAGCGAAGATGCTATGACCGCCGACTGGTCACGCCTCCCCTACGACCTGCTGGCTCGGATTTCCAATCGCATCGTCAATGAAGTCCCCGGCGTAAACCGTGTGGTCTATGACATAACCTCCAAACCCCCCTCAACCATAGAGTGGGAGTAAGATGGAGATTACAAGCCAACAAACGGGAAAACGCGCTGAATTTCTGGTCTTTGGTGAGTTAGTTAGGAGGGGTGCTGACTTGTATCTTCCAGTGATAGATACAGGGATTGACGCTATTGTGCGGCAGAAAGACGGGACTTACAAAGAGATACAAGTTAAATCGACAGAAAAAGGGTGGAGTTTTCATGTCTGGTTCTCTGACAAATGTGAGGAGGAGAGATTAAAATCGTTCTTCGTAGTCTGTGTAGACATGTCAAAACAACCACCCGAAACTTGGATTTTCCCATCTAAAACCTTTAAGGAATACGCTACGGAGGTTAGAAGACTGGAAGGTTATACGCACTACAGGCTCGACCTAAGTGCGAAAAGCAAACGGCATGAGAACAGACTGCGGAGCGAAATACTACAAGAATATAGTGAAGCATGGGAACTCTTGACAGGTGGTACTCATCAAAGGTAGCCTGAAGGGGCGAAGCCCCACTTTAATAAAATACTAAACTTTAGGGATTTGAATTTTGAATTTGCTTAGGATTTAGAAATTAGAGTTTAGGATTTCACGAAAGAGGGGTGAGGTAGATAAAAATACTGGTTGTTGGCGGTGGGGCTCGGGAGCATACCCTGGTCTGGAAGCTAGCCCAGAGCCCCAAAATTAAAGAAATCTACGTTGCTCCGGGTAACGCCGGCACCGCCGAGATTGCCCATAACCTTGCTCTTAAGCCTGCTGATATAGAATCGCTGGCTGAAATTGCCCGGGAAAAGAGCATTGACCTCGCTGTTATCGGACCGGAGGCGCCTCTGGCTGATGGCATTGTCGACCACTTCATCGTCAGAGGTATTCCCATTTTTGGTGCCACCAAGCAAGCCGCTGAGCTTGAATCAAGCAAGGTGTTCGCCAAGGAGCTGATGCAAAAATATAACATCCCCTGTGCCCGAAGCACTAGCTTTTCTGACTATACTGAGGCAAAGGAATATATAAAGCGACAGACACCTCCTATCGTGGTTAAAGCCGATGGATTAGCTGCCGGTAAGGGGGTAACCGTAGCCGATTCAATACCTCAAGCTCTGGACGCTCTGTCCAATATAATGGAGGCTAAAGCCTTTGGCGCTGCTGGCGACAAGGTGCTGATTGAGGAGTGCCTATCAGGGAGAGAGATGAGCGCCTTCGCCTTTACCGATGGCAAATCCGTTATCCCAATGGTATCGGCTTGCGATTATAAACCGATATTTGATGGTGACCAGGGACCTAATACTGGCGGTATGGGTAGTTATAGCCCACCGCACTTTATGACTCCAACCCTGTCTGAAACAGTAAGGGAGACCATTATGGAGCCGGCGGTAAGGGCTATGGCTGAGCAGGGAAGGCTGTATAGGGGTGTCCTTTATGGTGGGTTGATGATTACCAATGACGGACCAAAGGTGCTAGAATTTAATGCCCGGTTTGGCGACCCGGAAGCACAGGTTACCCTCCCCCTGCTCAAAACTGACCTGGTAGATATTATGCTGGCAGTGATTGATAACAAGCTTGAGCAGATAGAGGTGAAATGGAGCGAGGATGCCTGTGTTGGGGTAGTAATGGCATCAGCCGGCTACCCCGGCGGCTATAAGACGGGCTTCCCCATCACCGGGCTGGATAATTTGGATAGAGATATTCTGGTATTTCACGCTGGAACCAAAATAGGCTCACAGCCGGGGCAAATATTAACTAGCGGAGGTCGAGTGCTTACTGTAGCCGCCTGCGGTAAGACCATTGCCGAAGCCAGACAAAAGGTTTATGCTAATCTCCCTCGAATTCACTTTGAGGGTTGCCATTATCGCAAGGACATTGCTTTAATTAAAGGGGGATGATTTAAAGGGCGAAGCCCCGAATACATTTTATATCTTTTCCCACCCGCCGCCCTCAAGGGAGGGGGATAAAAAGGAGAGTCAAAGAGAGGCAAAGCCTCTCTTACATAAACAATTTCCCCTTCCCCTTGATAAGGGGAAGGGGATAAAGGGGATGGGGTCACCATAATAAATGTCTAAGGGGATGAGGTAGATAAAATGCCATTAGTAGCCGTAGTTATGGGTTCCAAATCAGATGCTGAAGCCATGCAGCCAACGCTGGATATTTTAGATGCACTTGGTATTGATTATGAGGTTAATGTAATATCAGCCCACCGCAACCCGGAAAAGGCAAGGCAATATGGGCTGGCGGCACAAGGTCGGGGGATTGAGGTTATAATTGCTGCTGCCGGTGGAGCGGCACACCTGCCCGGAGTCCTAGCCAGCTGGACTACCTTGCCCGTCATCGGTGTGCCATTAGCCACCAGTGAACTGGGGGGTATTGATGCCCTCTACTCTATAGTTCAGATGCCAGCCGGGATACCGGTAGCCAGTGTGGCTATAGGCAGTGCTGGGGCTAAGAATGCTGCCTATCTGGCTGCCGAAATCTTAAGCCTGAAATATGATAAGATACGAAAAGCCTATGAAAAGTATAGAGGCCAGCTACAAGGAGAGGGAGGTGTTTAATTAAGGGTAGATTGAAGGGGCGAAGCCCCTTCAAAAAAACTTCCCCTCCCCCTCATGCAAAGAATACATCTCCCTATTATGGAGAGGGGGATACACGTCTAAGACTCTTTGAGTCGAAGACTCTTCGAGGGGTGAGGTAGATAAACACTCTCAAGGAGACAACAAATGATTGAGCGATATTCCAGACCTCAGATGAAAAGGATATGGTCGGACGAGAATAAGTTTGATAAGTGGCTCAAGGTGGAGATTGCTGTCTGTGAGGCGTGGACTGAACTGGGCGTCATTCCCAGAGAAGCCCTGTCTAGGATAAAGCTAGCCCGGGTTAACCTTAAACGCATGGAGGAGATTTTAAAAGAAACTCACCACGATATGACTGCCTTCCTTGGCTCTGTGTCAGAGAGCCTGAGAGATGAATCGCGCTTTATCCACCTTGGTCTTACCTCCTCTGATGTAATAGATACTGCCCTCAGCTTGCAGCTAATTGAATCCGCCGAGCTATTGAGTCAGGATATAAAGGAACTCATCTCAGTATTGGCGCAAAAGGCAATAAAACATAAATATACAACTATGATTGGTCGCACTCACGGGGTTCATGCTGAGCCAATTTCCTTTGGTTTTAAGCTGGCACTATGGACTGAGGAGATGAGGCGCAATTTACAAAGACTGGCTGAAGCTAAAAAAGTCATCGCTGTGGGCAAGATTTCAGGAGCAGTGGGCACCTATGCTACCCTGTCTCCTGAGGTTGAAGAGAAGGCTTGCGCCAGATTGGGGTTTGTCCCAGCCCCAGTTTCCAGCCAGGTTTTGCAACGCGACCGCCACGCTCAATTCATTACCACTTTAGCTATAATCGCTAGCTCACTGGAGAAATTTGCTACCGAGATTAGGGGGCTACAGAAAACCGAAACAAGAGAAGTGGAAGAACCCTTTGCTGCAGGTCAGACTGGCTCCTCGGCTATGCCACATAAGCGCAACCCGGAGCTCTGTGAGCGAATCTGTGGCTTAGCCCGGCTGGTAAGAGGCTATGCTATAACCTCAATGGAAAATATTGCCCTGTGGCATGAACGGGACATCTCTCACTCCTCCACCGAACGCATTATCCTGCCCGACTCCTGCCTGGTGGTGGATTACTCCCTAGCCCTTTTCACATCAGTAATGAGGGGGTTACAAGTTTACCCACGAAAGATGAAGCGGGATATAGAGCTTACCAAAGGCTTAATCTTCTCCCAGCGGGTAATGCTCGCCCTTATAGATAAAGGGCTGAGCCGGCCAAAAGCCTATGAAATGGTGCAGCGCAACGCCATGAAGGCATGGAAGGGGAATAAAAACTTCCTTACCCTGCTCAAGGCTGACCCTGAGGTTGCTGCCGTCCTGCCTCATAGTGAGCTGGAGCCACTATTTGACGAGCAATACTACCTGCGCTATATGGATGATATTTTTGCGCGGCTGGGCTTAACCGAGGCGCAATGGAAAGGTGGTATAGCTGGGCCTTCAGAGTTCGCTCCCAGAGCAATATAATGAGTATTAGCCCATCGGTTTTGCTAAATACAGACTTGTCTCTGCCATTGTTTTTTCGGGGCAAGGTGCGTGATACCTATGACCTGGGCAACCTGCTGCTCATTGTAGCCACCGACCGAATCTCAGCCTTTGATGTTGTCCTACCCTGTGGCATCCCCAATAAGGGCTTGGTGCTCAACCAGCTCTCTGCTTTCTGGTTCAACCAGACCAGGGATTCGGTGCCCAACCATCTGGTAGAAGCAGTGGATGATGTTTGCTGTCTTGACGCTTATCTTTCTGCTGAGAGCCGTTTTGTCTATCCTTCTTACCTCGCTGGGCGGTCTATGGTGGTCAAAAAGGTCAAGCGTATCCTTGTTGAGTGCGTGGTGCGTGGTTATCTTGCCGGTTCGGCGTGGGAGGAGTATCAGCAATATGGCACTATCTCCGGCTTGCCTTTGCCCAAGGGATTGAAACAAAGCCAGGAATTACCTCAGCCTTTATTCACCCCCACCACCAAGGCAGAAACCGGGCATGACCAGCCGCTGTCTATGGGTGAGGTGAAGAAATTAGTTGGTGACCATATAGCAGAGGAGATGGAAGAGAAAAGCTTGGCCGTCTATAACTATGCCCAACAGTATGCCATAGCCAGAGGTATTATCATTGCTGATACCAAATTTGAGTTTGGATTGGACGGTGATAGGCTAATCCTCATTGATGAGCTATTGACCCCAGACTCATCCCGCTTCTGGGATGCTGAGCTATATAAAGTTGGTCAGTCCCAGCCCAGCTTTGACAAGCAGCCAGTGAGAGACTGGCTCACTGAGTTAGGGTGGAACAAGGAGCCACCCGCCCCCATGCTACTCCTGGAGGTTATTGAGGCTACTACCAGGAGATACGAGCAGGCTTATGAGAAGTTAACTGGTAGGAAACTGAGTATTTAGCATCCAATTTTTCAGAATAGGAGAGAAATATGCCTGAAGAGAAAGAAGTTCCTGAGTACTATTCAGACCACTTCATGATTGCCGGAGGACCTTACGGTGCAGTGATTAACTTTGCCAAGAGTCCTCCCGAACCTGGTCCAGGCAAGGTGCCGGAAACAGTAGCTAGGGTTCGGATGAGCTATGAGCACTTAAAAACCATAACTTTCGTTCTAGCTCGCCATGTTAAAAAGATAGAGAGGGAAAATAGTGTGTCTTACCCTATCCCGCCAAAGGTCCTTTCAGGGCTTGGTATAGCCAAGGAGGATTGGGACGGCTTCTGGGAAAGCACCAATTTTCAAATCTGATTTTAACCAAAGGCGTGATTAGAAAGACGAATTACCTCACCTCTCTAATAGTTCCTTGGTGCTGGGGAGTTCACCACTAATCCGCTGGTCAATTCTGGTAGCTGTATCTAAGGCTCTGCCTAAGGCTTTGAACAGGGCTTCCGCTTTGTGATGGTCATTGACGCCGTATAGAATCTTGGCATGGAGATTGAGCCTGGCTTCAACGGCAAAAGTCTCAAGGAAGTGGCGGATAAGGTCGGTGGGAAATCCTGCCATATCATTATCGCTGAAGGGTAGCTCCAGCACAGTATATCCTCTGCCACTGATGTCCACCGCCACCGTAGCTAGAGCATCATCCATAGGCACGGAAGCATCGCCCATTCTGATAATGCTCCGCTTTTCTCCCAATGCTTCACCCAAGGCTCTGCCCAAACAAATGGCAACATCCTCTATCAAGTGATGCTGGTCGTCTCCCGTGGCTGAAATCTTCAGGTCAAACCTTCCATGCTGAGCAAGCTGAGCCAGCAGATGGTCAAACATTTGGAGCCCGGTACCAATCTCCCATTTACCGCTGCCGTCTATATTTAGCTCCAAGCTGATGCTCGTTTCTTTGGTCTCTCGCTTGATAGTGGATACTCTATTAGCCATCTATCTCCACTCCTATTTCTCGTAGTGCTTTAATCAGGGCGTCGGTATGTTCAGGTTTACCCACGGTAATTCGAATAGAATTTCTCAGAAGTGGTAAGTCAAAGTAACGAATCAATATCCCCTTATTCTCCAATTCTTGCTGGATTTCGCTTGCCTTGCCCTTCAGAACATGGCAGAAAATAAAGTTAGCTTGAGATGGGAAAGGTTTTAACCACTTCAGCTTATTTAACTCGCCAAATAGTCTTTCTCTCTCGGCGACTATAGCCCTTACTCTGTCCAGCAGATAATCAAGGTCAGCTAGCGTTTCGCGCACTGCTACCACAGCGGCTACATTTGTAGTGAAGGGTAGCTTGATTCTCAATAGGTATTCAGCAATTTTGGGCGGGAAAATGCCAAAGCCAATTCTCAGACCAGCCAGTCCTGCCCATTTACTAAATGTTCTTAGCACCATCAAATTCTTATACTGGGCGACTAACCGGGTAACTGTTTCACCGCTGAATTCAGCATAGGCTTCATCCGCTATCACCGGCACCCCTGTATCCAAGAGCTCCAGTATATCCTTCTGGGGCATGGATGTTCCAGTGGGGTTATTGGGATTAACTAGAGCTATTATTTTGGTTTTTTTAGTTATAGCTCTCTTTACTGCACTTACATCGACAGTGTAATTCTCATCTCTTGGTACCTCGACCAGCTTGCCATTGCACATTTGAGTACTAAAACGAAATACATCAAAAGTGGGCACACAGTTTATTACCTCATCTCCAGGAGTAACAAATAAGTGTAAAACAAGGTCTATAAGCTGGTCACTGCCATTGCCAGCTACAATATGCTCTGCACCAACGCCAGTATAGCCTTGTAGCAGTTCCCTGAGCTCCGTTTGCTTGGCGTCAGGGTAAATATTGAAGTAGGGATAGATGCTCAGAGCCTTGTTTACTCTTGGTGAACACCCATAGGGATTCTCATTGGAATTCAGCTTGATGATGCTCTCTACAGGAATCTTGACCTCCTTCGCCAGGGTCTCCCGTGGCTTGCCGGCAACATAACCACCGACAGCAACCAGGTCTGACCGTATTAATCTCTCTATCCCCGCCGTTGAATCAGCTGAAGCCAATAGCAAGTTACCTCCTGACCTAAAGCATTAGCACAGTCTAGCATAGATTCATAGCCTGTTTCAAAGTAGCGGCGATAAAAGAGGGGACTAATTTGATTCCAGTCGCTTTTCCACAGCCTGGGCGTGAGCATCAAAGCCCTCAGCTCTGGCAATGACCGATGCTGCTCGACCTAGTTGTTTTAAACTAGCCTCATCCACATCGACCACGCTTATAAACTTGGCAAAATCGAGTATATTAAGTGGCGAGCTGAATCGGGCAGTAGCCCCGGTAGGTAAAACATGGCTCGGTCCAAGCACATAATCGCCCAAGACCACCGTTGAGTTGTCACCGATGAATATACATCCTGCGTTAGATACCCGGTCGATGTAGGCATTAGCCCCCTTTACCATCAGACAGAGGTGTTCCGGGGCATAAAGGTTGGCTAATTCTATAGCCTCACCTACATCAGCAACTACCGCTATCATCCCCCTGTTTTCTAGAGATTCAGCAGCTATGGCTTGGCGCTCCAAGCCCTTTAATTGTTGCTCTACCTCTTGAGCGACCTCATCAGCTAACCATCTTGAGTTAGTTATCAAAATAGCTGAGGCTAAGGGGTCATGCTCAGCTTGGGCTAAAAGGTCAGCAGCACAATACCTGGGGTCAGCGGTCTCATCGGCTATGATTAACACCTCGCTTGGGCCGGGCAGTCCGTCAATGCCAACCGTTCCATATACCAGCTTTTTCGCCAGAACGACGAAGATATTGCCCGGACCACAAATCTTGTCCACCTTAGGCACAGACTCGGTGCCAAAGGCAAGGGCAGCGATTGCCTGAGCACCGCCAACCGAGAAGACGCGGTCAACCTGAGCCATGTCGGCGGCTACCAAGGTCGGTGGAGGGACCACCCCGTTGGATTTTGGCGGCGTAACCAAGATAACCTCCTTGACCCCGGCAACCCTGGCCGGGATAGCCGTCATCAGCACCGTTGATGGATAACAGGCGGTACCGCCGGGAGCATAGGCACCGATGCGCTCTAGCGGACGTATTAGCTGACCTAAGCCCGGTTTAGCGAAGCTGCTCCAGATACTGCGTTTTTGTTCAAGGTGATAGGAGCGTATCCGCTCTGCTGCCAGTTTGAGGGCTGACACCAGCTCCTCATCCACCTCCCGGTAGGCATCGGCTATCTGCTTTTTACTTACTTCCAGTGAGGTGAGCTTAACCCCGTCAATCTTCAAGGTGTAATCAAAAAGGGCAGCGTCCCCTCTACTGCGCACCTCATCAATTATTTGCCCCACCGCTTGCTCTGGGCTGATTTCTGCCCCAAATACCTCTTTTATTCTTTGCCTTAGTGCTGGTGAGTCCGGGGGGAACTCAGCCCCGGGTTGCCGTGATAATACAGATTTTGCTGGCTGAAAACCTTCAATAATTCTCAATCTAGATTTCCTCCACTGCATTTCGCAGGGTTTCGATGATAGACTTTATCCTCTCCTGCTTAACAGAACTTGAAACCCTGTTGGTATTACCGATGAGGCAGGCTGTCGATTGGAAAAGGGCGTCAATAATCTTAAGGTTATGTCTGGCTAAGGTTCGCCCGGTCTGGGTATTCTCAATCAGCAAGTCAGCATCCTCAGGCAGAAAGGCTTCACTAGCTCCCCAGGTAGGAACCACTCGATACAAGCTGAGGTGATTGTCTCTGGCATACTTATCAGCAATATTTACATACTCTGAGGCTACTCTAAGTGGCACCGCTCGCTCAGCGTTAAGTTCTCTTAAGCCGTGGACATCGGCTACAGATAAATCCTTGCTCACCACAGCCACTATCTTAACCTTGCCCAATTTCAGGTCGAGCAGTTCCTTTACCGGACTGGAGGGAAACTGATAAAGATGCTCCATAAGCCAGTCTCTGCCGGTAATAGCCAGGTCGAAATTTCCATTAGCTACCTGTAATGGCATATCCTGAGGTCTTATCACCTTAATGGTGACACCGGGCAGGTCGGCGGATGGTCTGCGATTTCCCACTGCTGATGGGTAATCGTCGAGGTGAATGCCAGCTTTAGTTAGCAGACCAAGGGTAGGCAATTGCTGATGTCCGTCGGGTAAGGCTAACTGAACTACCTCCTTAGCTGCCTCCTCAGAAAGGTATTGAATTTCTGGCATTCTGGATGCATTGGTATAAGGGGGATGTTTTTCTCCCGCAAGCCTTCGTATCACAGACTCCGGTATAAGTGCATCATCAACAGAGGACACCACCTCACCCATGTCTTTGGATTTCCAGCTATTTCTATTAGCTATTAAAAAGGCGCTGACACTGAGGACTTGGCTTATCGGCACCAGCCCGTAATGGAGAAGCTCCTCTGTGGTGCCAGAGACCAGTGCCAAATCAGCACTTTCCGGTGGATAAACCTCAGCCGCTCCCCACAGGGGAAAGATGCTGAACCGCCTTAGCCGGAGGTTCAGGGCAAAGGACTCAGCCAGGTTGGGATATTCGCTGGCAATACGTATAATGCCTGACTTGGCTCGCACTTCCTCTACTGTGGCTCCTCCCTCAGAGGGGCTGGCAGTTACGTATAAGGAATTCTTCCCATATCCCAGATTCCTCACCTTCAGTAAGGCACTACTGGGGTATTTAGCCAAAAGCTCTTCAATCCAATCTGAACCACTAATGCCCAGGTCGTAGTTGCCGATTGCCACCTGAATAGGGATATCCCTCTCATGGAATACCCTAGCTGAGAGGTTGGGAAAACTTCCAGATTTAATCCGGTAAAAGCGTGCCCTCTCATGGTAGCTGGTGAGTCCCCAGCCCGCTCTTCGGAGCAGGGCGGATGTCTGGGCTAAAAGGCGACCCTTAGGCAACGCTATCTTTAAATTGTTTATCTACCTCACCCCCTTAGTCCCCCTCTCCTCCGAAGGAGAGGGGGAGTATGGGTTTTGAAGGGGCTCCGCCCCTTCAATCTATCTGGAAAATGTTTCTTCATTTCTTCAGCGGCTTAGCAACTCCAAAACTTCAGTAGCACTTTGCACCTCAAACCTTCGGTGCTTGACCTGGTCAGTCAAAACAAATAGGGGTGCTTTAGTTTGAACATCAAGCGTCCAGTTGAAATCAGCCTTTTTCTGAACGCCCAGATAGAATTCAGCCATATACCCGGCTTCACGGAGGCGAGCGGCAGCGCTGAAGCCCTCTTTTGCCGCTTCTGGTTCAGCCCTGATTAGGATTCTTTGCCCCGGAGGTTTAGCCAGAGCTTCCGGCTTTGCCAGGTTCATCAGGCGGTCAAGGTAAAGGGCAAAACCGGAGGCAGGGATATCCTTGCCTCCCATTAACGGAATAAGGGCATCATATCTGCCACCACCACCTATCTTCTCCTTATCCTTGAAAACCTGAAAAATCACACCGGTATAGTATTCAAAGCCCCTCCCTGAAGCTATGTCAATCTGGTAATCACAGCCAAGAGCCTCCAGAAGCTCAGCGATGTTTGTGAAATCATCAATATAGGGCTTGAATTCGGGCAAATCCTGGGCAAATAGAGCCTTCAAGTTTTTTAGAAACCCGGATGATTTCCCCTTCAGGTCAAGCAAAGGAGGCAAAGCTCTCAATAGTTCAGGTCTCTCCAACTTTACCTTAGCTAGCGCTTCCATATCCCCATCTAAAATCCGGTCAAAGAGCCTGGTCTGTTCCTCAGGACTTAGCTCCAGCCTTGCCAGTAATGCCCTTATTAATCCAGCATGTGATAGCCTCAGCTCAATGCCTTCAAGCCTTAGCCTTTTCAAAACCTCCAGAGCCAGCATTACCAATTCTACATCAGCCAAAGGGGAGCCTGTTCCTATAAGTTCAGCCCCACATTGCCATCTTTCCCTCGTCTTCTTCCCTGTCTCCTCAAAGATAAAGACATTGGCTATATAAAAGAGCTTAGCCAGTTCTTCTCCTTCCATACTATCAATATAGAGCCTGGCAACAGGGATTGTGCCATCAGGTCTCAACACTACCCTTTCTCCACTCCAGCCATCCCAATCAAGGAAGGAATATACCTTGCCTAACATGTCTGGAGTGAGTGTCCCGGCCGAGGTGAATAGATGAAGATACTCAAGGGTCGGTGTCCTGACCTCCTCATATCCCCATTTAAGGCAACAATCTCTAAATGCGCTCTCAATGAGTCGAAAGCCCGTCATTTCCTCTGGAGATAAATCTCGAGTTCCTTTACACCTTTGGATTCTCATAGTTGGTAGATTTTAACACTACTATGCTAGCTATTCAAATATAAACATTTTATATAAATCTCTTAATCCTCCTCTCCTTGATAAACGGCCTTTTTCTTTCATTCCATTTGCAATAAGGTTACAATCAATATACAATCTAATTATACTTTTCAAAATGGCTTAGGTATGTCAAAAATCACACACATTCTGTTATTAATGAAGGTAACATGATTAAAAGGGTATCCAAGGCTTTCCGCCTCGCTTTCCTTATAGCTTTAATGGCTGGAGTTTTACTACCAGCTACGCTCAGCGCCGCTACTGAGTCAATCCACATCTTGCGTGTTGATGGCACCATTGTCCCCGTAGTTGCTGATTATATTGACCGGGGCATTAGCCAGGCTGAAGATGAGAATGCCACTGTCTGCATTATTGAGTTAGATACGCCTGGAGGGTTACTAGGTTCAACGGAGGAGATAGTCCAGAGGATTATGAATGCTGATGTCCCCGTTGTTGTTTATGTTTCTCCCAGGGGCGCTTGGGCGGCTTCGGCTGGAACCTTTATTACTTTATCGGCTCATATCGCAGCCATGACGCCAGGCACTACTATTGGCGCTGCTCACCCCGTAGCTGCTGGTGGGGAGGAGATACCAGAGGAGCAAATGAAAAAGATAGTCGAGTTCTCAGCTAAGTGGATGGGGGCTATTGCCCAAGAGCGCGGTCGTAATATAGAAGAAGCCGAGCTAGCGGTAACGGAAAGTAAATCATTCACCGATGTTGACGCACTAAATTGCGACCTTATCGACCTTCGAGCGGATAATTTAAAAGACCTTATTTCTCAAATCAACGGATGGGAGGTTACTTTAGCCAATGGTATGGAGGTTAGCATTGACACCGCAGGCTACGAGACAACTAGAAATGAAATGAGCTTCATTGAGCGCTTCTTGCATGCTATTAGCGACCCCAACATTGCCTATATTTTGCTTAGTATAGGCAGCATCGGCATTATTGCTGAGATTTACAGCCCGGGAACATTCTTCCCCGGGATTATAGGTGCTATTAGCCTGCTTCTTGCCTTCTACTCTTTAGGTGTTCTTGACGCCAACTTGGGAGGCGTATTGCTTATCCTGCTTGCCTTTGGTCTATTTATCGGTGAGATACTTACTACCACCTTCGGTTTATTCACCGCCGGGGGCATAATTGCCCTAGTCCTCGGCTCCTTAATCTTATTTCCCGTGGGTGGTCCATTGTTTCAAGTGGACCCATGGCTGATTGCCGTGGTTACAATCCTTGTTGCTACCGTTTTTGCTTTTGTAATTAGCCGGATAATCCGAGCCCATCGCCGCCAAGCATCCACTGGCAGGGAGGAACTGGTGGGCAAGACCGCCGTGGTCAAAGTAGCCCTGGAACCTGAGGGTATGGTTTTATTCAAGGGCGAACGCTGGGCGGCAATATCAGAGAAGGGTCGGGTGAAACCCGGGGAGACGGTGGTTATAACCAAGGTTGACGGCTTAAAACTATATGTAACCAAAAAAGAATAAAGGGGGTTTCCATTGTTTCAAATAGACCCAAGTTGGTTCCAAATAGACACGTGGCTGGTTGTCCTAGTTGCAATTGGTATTGCTGCTTTCCTTGCTGTGGCAATTATTTGGGGAATTCGAGCCCATCGCCACCAGGCATCTGCAGGCAGGGAAGACCTGGTAGGAAAGACTGGTGAAGTCAAAATAGCCCTGGAACCCAAAGGAACAGTCTTCGTTGAGGGCGAACGCTGGACGGCGGTATCAGAAAAGGGCCGGGTGAAACCCGGGGAGGAGGTGATTATAACCAAGGTTGATGGCTTAAAACTATATGTAACCAAAAAAGAATAAAGGAGGCAAATAAATGCAGAATTTTATTTGGATCGGGTTAATCGCTTTAGCCTTGCTCATACTTATTCCTATGGCAGTCAAGATTGTCAGGGAATATGAGCGAGGGGTTGTTTTCCGCCTGGGGCGACTGGTCGGAGCCAAGGGTCCTGGACTGTTTTTCATCATCCCTTTCGTTGACTCCATGCTCAAGGTGGACCTCCGCGTAGTAACGATGGATGTCCCATCACAGGAGGTAATCACCAAGGACAATGTTACCGTCAGGGTAAACGCAGTGGCGTACTTTAGGGTAGTTGACCCCGAGGCGTCTGTGATTAAGGTTTTAGACCACATCAGAGCCACCTCACAGATAGCCCAGACCACACTGCGGAATGTATTGGGGCAATCTGAACTTGATGAACTACTGACGCAAAGGGAAAAGCTTAATCAGTCACTGACGAGGATAATTGATGAGCACACTGACCCCTGGGGAGTGAAGGTTAGCACCGTAGAGATTAAGGAGGTTGAGCTTGCTGAACAAATGAAGCGTATGATGGCGGCTCAGGCTGAGGCGGAAAGAGAAAGGCGAGCCAAAATCATCCACGCCGAAGGTGAGTTTCAAGCCTCGGAGAAACTGGCTCAAGCCGGTAGCATTATCGCTAGGGAGCCGGTTACCTTGCAGCTTCGTTACCTGCAAACCCTAACTGAGATAGCCTCTGAGAGAAATAGCACTCTAATCTTCCCCTTACCTATTGACCTTCTCAGTATGTTTATAAAAAAAGAGGCGCCAGCGCACCAGTCGGACGAAAAGACCACCAAATAGCTAGGGGTTAATATGCCATAATGCGAGGCAGAACCCAGAGCCCGCATTGCGGGCTCTGGGGCAGAATATTGTTTATTCACGCAGGGTAACATCCCCGGCTACAATCTTAGTCAGGCTCCCGTCGGGCTGACGGAGGAGCAAGCTGCCATCGCTGGCTACCGACTCAGCTATGCCTTTATAGGTAGCTTCGCCCGATATTGCCTGAACCCTTTTGCCCAGTGTCACTATGTTATCCCGCCACTCCTGGTAGACAGACTCTCCAGATGGCAAAGCCAGGTATAATCTTTCTGTTTCAACCAGCAGGTAGCGTATCATATCTAGCCGTGGCACATCTTTTCCTAGCTCATGGGAAAGGCTGGTAGCCGTGGGCGAAATTTCAGGAAAATCAGAAAGCCTGAGGTTAACATTTATCCCTATACCTATAATAGCGTAGTCCACAATGTTGCCCCTTATATCGCTTTCAATTAAAATCCCACACACCTTTTTGCCATTGACCAGAACATCGTTAGGCCACTTAATCTGCGATTTTAAGCCGGTGACTCTCTCAACACAATGGACTACAGCTAGAGAGGCTACCATAATAAGGGAAGATAGATAAACTGAGCTGGGGTAAAGAATAATAGACAAAGCAATGCTCCCCTTGGGTGATAGCCAGGCTCGCTTTATTCGACCCCTCCCTGCGGTTTGCTCCTCAGCAATAACAACAGTTCCTTCTATTGCTCCCTGTTGAGCCTTGTGCTTAGCTACATCCATAGTTGAGGTCAGTCTAGGATAGCAAATAACCCTTTGACCGATAAAACGTGTCTCTAGATTATCAGTAATGGCGGCGGGCGATAAACTGTTTTCTACCATTTCCAGACCGGTTTTAGGTTAGACTAATGATGGTTAAAATATATATGGAGTTGAACAATCTTGACATGAAATCGGTCCCAAGGCATAATATAATCGACCTAAGCGGGTGTAACTCAGCGGAAGAGTGCTTGCTTCCCAAGCAAGGTCTCTGCCTTCAAAGCTAGCCGATTCCTTTTTAGATACAAGATTATTCGAACGAAGCAAGCACTCAAGGCTAGTGCTACTAGCTACAGTAGGGTTATCCCAGCTATGTACGTCACCACAAGAATTTTTCAAAAACGGCTTCCAACTCCTGGGGTTACCCCCCATCCATAAACCCGTCTTGCGGAGATAATAATTACCTGACCATCCTGACTAGACAATTCGATGATTTGTGTCTCCTAATCGCAAGTCCCTTGACAGAGCCCTAGTGTCATTCCAAGGCTATAATATCTGAGCCGCTCGCAGTTTGAGAGCTAGATTGGCACCCATTTCTTCAGCAGTTTCGCCTTCCACAACCTCACATCTGTTCTCTTTTTGTGGGATAAATAGACTGAGCAACCTGGCTTGCCTCACTTGGGGAGGCTCAACTCCAAGTTCCTGAGCGTTCCAGGTCACGATGGGCTTGTTTCGAGAGGCAACTAACTGCTTCACAGTGGCATAGCGCAACTCACCTAGCTCGTTACTTACCGTAATTAAACTAGGCAAAGGTGTCTCAATTACTTCATAGCCATCCGATACTACTCGCTCCGCTATCACCTTGCCATCATCGAGTTCAACCTTACGGACTATAGTGATGCTGGGAATGCCCAAAATTTCAGCAATACCGGAGCCCACAGTACCAGCATTGGTATCTGCAGCCTCTCTCCCGGTAAGGATAAGGTCATATCCTCCTAACTTCCCGATGGCGCTTGCCAACGTAAAAGCAGTAGCATAACTATCCATTTCTTCAAAGGCGCCATCTTCCAGAAGAAGCAGTTCATCAGCACCAACAGCCAGAGATTTCATCAGAACTGCCTTAGACAAATTTCGCCCCACACTGAGCACGGTTACTTTGCTATCATGAGCATCCTTGATTCGCAGTGCCGCCTCCAGTGCGTTTTCATCAAAAGGAGATAGCACCGGTGGTACACCTTTCAGAATAACCCGCTTTACCTCAGCATCTATCTTGTAAGCGGAGGCTGGGGCTTCTGGGTCGAAAACCTGCTTGATACATACGATAATATTCACCATTTTGAGAAAGAAGCTCCTTACCTTATTTCTGCTTTCTAGTCTAAAGCGCTTGTTCTACCAGCTCTACAATATCGTAAATCTTAAGCCCACCATTACTTTCCTTGACGGCATCATTAAAGTTTCTCTTGCACCAAGGACAGGCAGTAACTATTGCTTCAGCCCCTATAGATTTCGCCTCTTCTATCCTTTCCCCGGCAGTCCATAGAGCAAAGTCTGAGTATGCGTCTATTACCCCTCCTCCTGCACCACAGCACCAGGCATTCTCCTTGATTCGCCGCATCTCAATAAACTTCAAGCCAGGGATACTGTTAAGTAAATCCCTCGGAGGCTGATAGATTTCACCGGCTTTTAGTTCTCCTTCCTGGCGTATCCATGGCTCAACCTTCCTCCCCAGATGACAGGGGTCATGATAGGTCGCCGTCATGGCAACGCTCTTGGTCGGCTTTAGTCTGCCCTCCTTTATCAATCGAGCAAGGTACTCTGTGATATGAAACACCTCCAAATCGCCCCTCTTACCGAATATGTCATAGAGGACCTTAAAGGCATAGTAGCCATCAGCACAAGAGGTCACCAATGTTTTTATGCCCGCCGTTTTCAGCATTTCCATGTTATTTTCAGCATACTTGATGAACTCTCCCTGATACCCCAGCTCAAAGGCACGACCTCCGCAGCAGGTCTCATCCTTTCCGGCAATACCAAGGTCAATGCCTGCCCTCCTTAGCAGATTTACCGCAGTTCTAGCCACTGGCCATAGTTCCTCATCAAAACAATATCTGCAGCCAGCATGATAGTAAACCTCTGCCTTCTCTTTGGTGATATCCTTTACCTCTAGACCCTCAGCCCACTTGCCCCGCTCCGCCTTCGGTTTTTGGAGCATGTTGTCATCTTTCTTCAAGCCTTCAATTATAACCATATGGGCGAAGGGAACTTGACCCCCCTCAACACACCTAGCTCTGAGCTCATGCTGCAGCTCCATCAGGTCAGGGAAATCCACCTCGGCACACACCTCGGCGCAGGCGCCACAGCTGGTGCAGTGATAGAGTATATCGGTCACTGACTCGGTTAAATCGATTCTTCCCTCATGTAGTGCTCGGGCTAGCTGGGCTATGCCACCAAGGCTGTAGGTGAAAAAATTGAACTTGTTATAAATGGGACAGAATAGCTCAAATTCAGCATTCTTATAGCCAAAGGTGCACCCTGCACACCTTACGCATCTGGTGGTGAAGTTGTAAAGCCGTTCATCCAGTTTGATTCCATTGCTCATAGCTTGCCTCCTAAAACAGGTTGACTCCCGGGTGCATAATATTATTGGGGTCAACCAGGTTCTTGATTTTCCGTAGGAGCTCTCCATATGGTCCGCTTAAGGCTAAGAATGACGGGTCTTGCCTGAATCGAAACATAATCGCTCCATGCTTGGCTAACAGCTCGTGGTAAAGGGTAGCATATGCACTCCTTAGATGTAACATATAGTCCTTTTCCTCTTCCAGGGAACCGACAATAAGTATGACAAAGGCAAAGAAAAATTCCCTGGCATGGTTGAAAGGTAAAACTCGGAACATATAAGGGGGCTTAGCTTCTCTTCTGGCGAAGTCCCACATCTCCTCTTCCAGCTTGAGAATCCCTGACGGCTCAGCATTTATCAGCCAGCCGGGGAGCCACAAGGCAGCTCTCATCGTTGACTCCTCACCCGGCTTGAGGTGTATGCCTTCCACAAAGTAGGAGTTAAGGTATGCCCAGGTGCCGGGATGCATTGCTTTAATTTCTTCTGGAGGCATATAATCTCCTCCAAGCTCCCTGGCTAATCTGATGCAGGTCTTCTCTTGGGCGTCAACCACCTCTTTATACCCGCTAAGCCGCGCTGAGGCAATGCCAAAGGGCATACCTGGGGGTGGTGTTCTCTGGTCTTCCTTCATCATTCCCTCAGGCAGTTTTTGTGACTTGGAAACCATCAACTCATGGAACAGGTTCCAAACCCAGTTCCAGAAAGTCACGCTGTCAGCCAGGTTCCGTCTTACTATAAGTTTCATATACTCCAGCGCCGGGGGGAAACTATCAAACTTGGTAATTAGCAGCCTTTCCTCCTCACCCCTATCGAAAAGCTTCACCGACATCTTAGTTACAATTCCCAGTGTTCCGTAGGAACAGGCAAATAAACCGGTGAGGTCGGGGAAGGGACCGTATCGGGCACGCCATCCGGCAGTACCAAAGCTGGCTGAGCCAGTCCTTATAATGTCACCACCGGGAGTAACAACCTCCAGAGCGAGCACGGGGTCAGGGTCCCACTTAGCCGATAGATTGCCCGAAGGACGCATGAGATAGTTAGCTACCGGACTACCCCCACCGGTAGCCGTTGGCAAGTGGTTTATCAGCCCTTTCTTACTGGCGGCAAGGCTTAATTGATGGTGAGTAACTCCCGGCTCAACAACAGCATAAGCGGCATCAGAGTTAATTTCAATTATTTTGTTCATCAGTCTCAAATCAACTACTACCTCACCTTTATGGGGTACTGCCAAGCCGGCAATATTTGAGCCCCGGGACATTGGAACTACAGGAACCTTAAAGCGGTTAGCAGCTACTAACAGGCTCTTAACCTCATCAGTGGTCTTTGGTAAGACAACCAGGGCGGGGAGGGTAGCTACTCCTGGTGGAGAAGATAGGTCCGTTGCATAACTGGTGAGAATTGCTTCATCACGGCTCACCCGCTCTTCAGGAAAAGTGGATAAAAGCTCATTGTATAACAAATCAACATCACTCACTTTGGTATACCTCCTTGAACTTAGGCCGTCGCAGCATTAGACCTTGTAGACTTTGCAAAGAATGCCTCTCAAATTAGTGGCACCCGTCTCCCGGTTAAATGGTGGTTTATCATCGGTCAGAATATTAATGTTTGATTCTGCCCAGCCATATAAGCTGGATGCTCCTTTTTCTGGGAACCACCAGGCGTAATCAACACCGACAACCCTGGGGTCAATGCCAGTGGTTAAATAGGCTTTCTGTCTTATCCTGCCTCTCCTAGTTTCAATGTACACCCGGTCACCCTCCTTTATTCCCAGCTTATCTGCCGTTTCGGGATGGATGTTGACCATCGGCTCAGGGTGCATTCCTCGTAGGGCAGTTATTTGTCTCCCTCCCGAATGCCGGAAGGGGGCTGATTTCCAGGTGGTAAGAATTAAGGGATATTCTTTGGCTAACTCAGGGTCGCTGTATGGTGTCTCAGGAGGCTCGTAATAGGCGGGTAAGGGGTCTAGCCCCCACCCTTTGAGCTGGCTGGAATACAACTCCACCTTACCTGATGGTGTTTCAAGGTTTTTTATTGCATAACTTCTGTATTGCTTGCCCCCAGGAATTATGCCAACTTTTCTGAATTCGTCAAAGGATAGACCAGCGGGTTTTAATACAGAGTCTAGGCACTGCTCCTCAGCATCCCAGAAATACTCTCCCAGTCCCAGCTTTCGGGCAAGGTCGCGAAGTATTTCATAGTCCGAGCGGCACTCACTTACTCTGGTAGCTTTCTGCTGAACCGAGGTCACCGGGTAGGAATATGGTGGTGTTACAATGCTATCAAATTCAAGGTAGGTCGCCACTGGTAATACCACATCAGCTAAGGCTGCAGTTGGTGTCATGAACATATCAGCTACTGCCAAAAAGTCCAGCCTCATAAGCGCTTCATATGCCTCCCGTGCGTTGCTGTAACTCAAAAGGGGGTTGGCTCCCTGAATATAGGCGACGCGGATAGGATAGGGGTCTTCCTCTATGATAGCTTTTATTATACTTTGAGGCTGTACGTATCCCATCGGTGGCATCAACTTCAAGTCTGCCCCCACCCTTTTCTGCCACTGAGCCAGCGACATTTCATCCCGCAGTTCTAATTCAGGCGACCTGCGACCGATTAATGGCAGTGGCGATGGCTGTACCTCCCCACCTGGTATGCCGAGGTTGCCAGTAACAGCCCTCAGGATACAAATAGCACGAGCTGTTTGGAAACTGTTAACCCCGTGGTCAATGGCATTCCCCCACTGGATACAGGCAGGCTTAGTCTGGGCATACAGCCTGGCAGCTTGCCTGATTCCCTCTGCTGGCACCCAGGTTATCTGTTGAACCTTTTCTGGTGTATAGTCCCTAATGTGGTTCTTAAGCAGGTCAAAGCCAATCGTCCATTTATCAACGAAAGCCCTATCAAACAGGTTCTCGGTTATGATTACATTTATCATCCCCAGTGCCAGTGCTAAATCCGAGCCCGGTCTCGGCTGCAGCCACAAATCGGACTCTGCCGCTAAATCAATTTGTCTGGGGTCAATCACAATGAGCCTTGTTCCTTCATCTATAGCTCTGAGCACTCTCTGGTGGGCGTGATGGAGTGTTTCTGCCATGTTCTTGCCCCAGACTACAATACAGGACGGTGGGTAGTCATAGTCTGGCACTGCATAGAAACCATAAGTAATCCTGGATGCCAAAACCCTTGGCACAAAGCAGACGTGTCCCTGCCAGACAACATTTGGCGTGCCAAAAACGTTTGCCAATCTATCTAAGTAACTTTCTTCTAAACCTTTAGCCGCACCTGTCATGAAGGCTACTGACTCAGCTCCGTAATTGTCCCTTGCTTTAATAAACTCGCTGGCAATTGTATCCAGTGCTTCATCCCAGGAAACCCGCTGCCACTTGCCCTCTCCTCTTTTCCCTGCTCTTCTTAATGGGTGCTTCAAGCGGTCGGGGTGGTAAAGGTATTCCAGGGATGCCAAACCTTTGGCACATAGCGTCCCTTTGTTCAGCGGGTTTTGGAGGTCACCTTCGACTTTGACGACCTTGCTGCCTTTTATATGCACCAATATGCCACAACCTATGGCACAAAGGCCGCAAGTACTTTTAACTACGCGGTCTGGCAACCGAGATTCGCTCATAATTCTACTTGCCATACCAAGTTTTCAGAGCTGGCGTCAACCTGGACTTGTCCAACTCAACGAAGAACCAATCACGTCGTTGAGTATAGCCTGTAGCCAGTAAGCCGAATAAACTGGGTCAAATACGAACTGGTGGAGCCGGGGTTATAATAGGCAGAACTTTTGAACTGGCTTTCAGTCACACTATCTAACCCAACAGCTCTCATCGCAGATGATTGTAGCAATAAAGTGCATTGCCTGCAACTGGCAGTCGATAATATCACAACCCTGCGACCTTATTGGGTAACATGTCCGTGGTAATGAAAATCCAATAGCGGTAGCTTCGTCATCATCTCCTCAATGAATGCATTAAGTAGCCACGGATACAAAACATTGTAACTCATGTTCTCATTATCAATAAAGGTTGAAATCGAATCGATGTTTTTTGGCAGCACGGTGGCTTCACTCTGAGGGCGCTTAACAAAATGGCTAATTGTTGGACCTCGTGACAAGCGCTTTCACTCCACAGGGTCAGCTTCCTTCCCTGCCCAGATGATATATTCTTGACTTTTCAGTGTAATATCACTATCTTACTGAAATATGACATAAGTCATATACAGATGGTTATTTCCCGATGTATAATTATCTTACAAGATAAAGGGTTAAGATGGTAAAAATGCGAGTAATAAATCAAGACAGCATAACTGAATCTGCATGGAGGTAATAAGAAATGTCTGATATAAAAGTAGACTGCACAGGTGAAACCTGCCCGGTCCCTTTAGTTGAAACTCGCAAGGCTTTGAGGAAGGCAAAAGAAGGTGATGTAGTCGAGGTTATCGGAACACATCCTTCTTCCAAGAAAGAGATACCAATGGCTGTCAAGGCTTTAGGGCTGGAACTTATCGACATTCAGGAAAAAGGCGGGGTTTGGAAGATTAAAATCCGCAGGTAGAAGGAGGTAGCAACCATGGCTGATAAGGCTACAATTATAGTTCACAGTGGCGATATGGATAAGGTTTACAGCGCTCTCATCATAGCCAATGGGGCACTGGCAATGGGAATGGAAGCATCACTTTACTTCACTTTCTGGGGGCTCCAGCGCCTCAAGAAAGGAGGTCTGGACAAGGGGCCTCTCTCCAAGATGAACATGCTGGGGCTTGGCAAGTGGATGGTGAAACGAAAGATGAGAAAGGCCGGCGTCGTCTCTCTGGAGAGGCTTCTGCAGGACTTCAAGGAGCTTGGAGGTAAAATCCTTGCCTGCGACATGACCATGGAGATAATGGGGATAAAGAAAGAAGACCTCCGTGATGATTTGATTTCGGATTACTGTGCAGTTGGCACCTACTTAAGTGAGGCCAGGGAATCAACAATAACCCTCTTCATATAAAAGGAGGGAGATATGTTAGACAGACAACAGATATATCTGGACAACTCAGCCGCCACCCGTTTGGATGAACGGGTATTGGAGGCAATGAAGCCATACTTCTTCGATAAGTACGCCGTGGCTACCTCGGAGTTCGCCTACTCTCAAGGCATAGAAGCCCGAGAAGTCTTGGATGGCACTAGAGAAGCCATAGCTGTGGCTCTGGGGGCAGCGCCGGAAGAGTTTATTTTCACCTCAGGAAGTACCGAATCCTCAAACATTGCCCTGAAGGGGGTGGCGCTGGCTCTCGGCAACAGGAAAGGGAAACACCTGATTGTCTCCAAAATCGAGGATTTCCCGGTACTTAACAGTGCCAGAGCCCTTGAGAAGCAGGGCTTCCGGATTACCTATCTGGATGTGGATAGTGATGGCTTTGTGAACCTTGATAAGCTTAGAGAATCCATCACCAACGAGACCACTCTGGTCTCCATCCAGCATGCCAACCAGGAGATTGGCACCATCCAGGATATTGAAAATATCGGTCGCATCTGCCGTGAGAAAGGGGCACTTTTTCACACCGATGCCACTCATACCTTCCCCAGGATTCCCCTCGATGTCAGGAGGATACCTGTGGATTTAATCACCGTATCTGGCCATACCATCCACGGGCCAAAAGGCATAGGGGGATTGTACATCCGTCAAGGGACAAGGATAGCCAAGTGGGTAGACGGGGGATTTCAGGAGTTCGACCTTCGGGCGGGGCTGGAAAACATACCCGGCGCAGTGGGATTCGCTAAGGCAGTAGAACTGGTTACCGCCCAAGAAACCGAGCAGTTACAAGCAATGCGTGACCGTGTTATTGACCGTATACTTGCCGAGATACCGGATACTACCCTCAATGGCCATCGCTGGAAGAGGCTTCCCCAGAATGCCAATATTTCGTTCCACTTCATAGAGGGTGAATCCATCACCCTGCACCTTGACATGCATGGTTTTGCCGTGAGCACCGGCTCTGCCTGTTTCAGCCGCTCTCTGGAGGGCAGCCACGTTATCTTTGGCATTGGTGGTGACCACGAAAGGGCACACGGGTCAATTCGTTTTACCTTCGGACGTTACAATACTATGAAAGATGTCGACGCCGTGGTTCAGACACTGGCTGAGGTGGTACAGGAGCTGAGAAATATCAGCCCGTTGGGCAAAGAGAAAGAAAAATAGGAGGGCTAGAGATGAAATTTCCATATAGTGAAACGGTACTGGAACACTTCCGCCACCCCCGTAATGTGGGCAAGATTGAGGATGCCGATGGTAAGGCGATAGAAGGCAGTCCGGCCTGTGGTGACATGGTGTCTGTATATATTAACGTTGACCCTAAGACTAACACTCTCTCCGACATCAAGTTTGAATCTTATGGCTGTGCCTCAAATATTGCCACCGGCTCTATCATCACCGAGCTGGCCAAGGGAAAGACACTGGATGAAGCCAAGAAGATTACCTGGAAACAAGCTTCAGAAGCACTGGGAGGGCTTCCTAAAATCAAAGCCCATTGCTCGGTACTGGCCGTAGAGGGTTTGCGTTCGGCTATTGAAAACTATGAAGAGCGCCACGGTCTGGTCAAGGAGAGAAAGCCGACCACGGTAGAGGTGGTGCGCAAACGCCTCAAGAAAGTTATGAACCCCTTGACTGGTTTAGACCTGGTGCGTACCAACCTGGTGCGAGATATTGAGCTAAAGGACGGTACCGTTCGAGTGGTTATTGATTTACCTTCGGACCACCAGTTTGCTTCGGCCATAAAGGAAGAGATAACGGAGAAGATAGAACCGCTATGGGATGTAAAAGAAGTAGCGGTTGAATTTGTGGAATAGAAGCGGCAAAACTCCAGGCTCATATATAGTTCCGGGGTAACGCAATGGCTGACAAGTCTACTCTTAGTAGTAAGAAATCTGAAAAGGCTCGTATCCACATAACCGGGATGACCTGCACTACTTGTGCCGCTACCATCGAAAAGGGTCTGGCGGAGACGCTTGGGGTAGAGCAGGCAAACGTGAGCTTTGCCTCGGAAAAGGCTTCTATAGAATATGACCCCTCCAGGGTAGACCTCGCCAAAATTAAGCATACCATCTCTCAAATAGGCTATGGGGTAGCCACCAGGAAATCCATCTTCCCTGTAGGTGGGATGACCTGCGCCTCCTGCGTTGCCCGGGTCGAGGAGGCTCTCTCTAGTGTGACCGGGGTAATTTCAGCCAATGTTAATCTAGCCTCAGAGAAGGCTACCGTGGAGTACATTGAGGGAACGGGTATAGCCGACCTACGACAGGCAGTGAAGGACGCTGGCTATGAACTCGGGTCAGAAACAGAGACGTTGGAAGATGTCACCACTGCCGCCCAGCGAGAGCTGCGAGGCGTAAGGAACAGGTTTATCTTTGCCGCCATCCTCGCCGCATCAATTATGGCTCTTATGTGGGCTCCCTCATTCGTAGGGAAACCCTATCTACTCTGGGCACTAGCCACGCCGGTGCAGTTCTGGGCAGGGTGGCGATTCTACCGAGGTGCTTGGGGTGCATTAAGGCATAAGACCGCCGATATGAATACGCTGGTTGCCGTAGGCACATCAGCCGCCTACTTTTACAGCATGATAGCTGTTCTCTTTCCTGGCCTCTTTGCTACTGCCGGGGTAGAGCTTGGCCTCTACTTTGACACCTCAGCTATGATTATTACCCTTATACTGCTTGGCCGCTTCTTGGAAACACGAGCTAGAGGACAGACTTCAGAGGCGATAAAGAAGCTCATCGGCCTAAATCCCAAGACTGCCCTGGTTATCCGTGACGGTGATGAAAGGGAAATTTCCGTCGAAGATGTCCAGGTTGGTGACCTCATTGTGGTGCGACCAGGAGAGCGAATACCCGTCGACGGCATTATCCGTGATGGCTATTCCAGCATTGATGAGTCCATGATTACCGGAGAGAGCATTCCTCTAGAGAAAAGGGTGGGTGATGAAGTTATTGGTGCCTCCATTAATAAGACAGGCAGCTTCAAGTTCGAGGCAACCAGGGTGGGCAAGGATACCACCCTGGCTCAAATTATCCGACTGGTAGACGAAGCCCAGGGAAGCAAGGCGCCTATTCAGCGCCTGGCTGATGTCATTGCCAGCTACTTTGTACCGATAGTAATTGGCATTGCCACCATTACCTTCATAGTATGGTACTTTGCCGGACCAGCTCCGGCTCTTACCTACGCCATTCTCAACTTTGTGGCAGTGCTTATCATCGCTTGCCCCTGTGCTATGGGACTGGCGACGCCAACGGCGATTATCGTGGGCACAGGTAAAGGAGCCGAGCACGGTGTTCTTATCAGGAGTGCTGAGACACTGGAGAGGTCTCACAAAATAAGTGCTGTGCTGCTGGATAAAACAGGAACTCTAACCCAGGGTGAACCCAAAGTAACCGATATTATCGCTCTGCCTTCTTCTTCCCAAGACGAGATTCTTCGGCTGGCAGCCTCCGCTGAGCATGGCTCAGAGCATCCACTTGGCGAGGCTATCGTCAAGGCAGCTTTAGAGAAGAAGCTAAAAGTATCTCCAGCCTCAGATTTTAACTCTATTCCGGGACACGGTGTCGAGGCTTCAGTGGAAGGGAAAAAACTTCTGCTGGGCAACCTCAGGCTAATGAGTGAAAAAAGTCTTTCCCTGAATGGACTGGGGGAAGAGGCCGAGCAACTCCGGGCAAAAGGCAAGACAGTGATGTTTTTGGGTATAGATGGCCAGATAGTGGGCATCATCGCCCTGGCTGATACCCTTAAGCCGAATGCCAAAGCAGCAATGGATGCACTACATAATATGGGTATTGAGGTGATGATGCTCACCGGAGACAACCAGCGTACTGCTGAGGCTATTGCTCACCAAGTAGGCATTGACCGTGTCCTGGCTGAGGTGTTGCCGGAACATAAAGCTCAGGAGGTCAAGAGGTTGCAGGAAGAAGGCAAGATAGTGGCAATGGTGGGAGACGGGATAAACGATGCCCCAGCCCTGGCCCAAGCTGATGTGGGCATTGCCATCGGCACCGGCACCGATGTAGCTATGGAAACTGGAGATATTACACTGATTAGGGGTGATTTAACAGGAATTACAACTGCCATATCCCTGAGTAAGCGCACCATGAGAACCATTAAACAGAACCTCTTCTGGGCTTTTGCTTACAATAGTGCCCTCATCCCGGTGGCGGCAGGAGTGTTGTATCTTGCCTTCAGCAATACCGGCGTTCCCTCAGGGCTTCACTTCATTCTAGGCAACTACGGTTTCCTGAATCCAATCCTAGCCGCGGCTGCTATGGCCGCTAGCTCCATCACCGTAGTATCCAACTCACTGCGTCTCAAAAGGTTTAGGCCAGCCAAATTTGCAGACTAATTAAAGGAGGTGCCCCAGTGGCAATTGACCCCGTTTGCAAAATGAAGGTGGAAGAGAGTAAGGCAGCAGCTACCTCTGAGTACAAGGGAAAGAAATACTACTTCTGCGCTGCTGGTTGCCAGAAGGCTTTCGACCAGAACCCGGAGAAATATCTAGCCGCGGAAAAGAAGTAGCTTGGTATTTGGGACTGAATAGAGACGGTTTGAAGCTCAGCTGACAAGCGCTGAACCCTGCACTTGCCCCGGCAAGATGCCTGGATTTCCTGTTAAAAGCACACGGGCCGACGGGCTCTAACTATCGCAAACAATTGAGAGCAAACCAGAAATTGTTTGTGCTATAATTCATCCATAGTAACTTACTCTATACAGAAAACCACCCCTGAAGGAGAGTTACCAGGTTGCAGTTCAGCGGTAAGGCTCAGATTCTAAGGAGCTCTTCTATTTTCTCCAGCTTGAATGATGATGAACTCGGTGAACTGGCTGACCTTGCCATCGAGCGCAGTTTTGTGCCAAACGAGTTCATCTTCTGGGATGGAGATGCTCCCGATTGGTTCTACATCGTTGCTGAAGGCAAAGTGAAAGTTCTTAAACATTCCTCTTTGGGAAAGGAATTTATTATCGCCTTTTTCGGCCTTGGCGAAATGTTTGGTGAGGTAGCTGTTTTCGAGAATAAGCCCTATCCCGCTTCAGCCCAAGCCGTAGCTGAAACCAAGGTCGTGGGAGTTAAGAGAGATGACCTCCTATCTTTTCTCGCCAATCGACCTCAGGTAGCCCTGAGGATTATTAATGTCTTGGCGGGACGGCTCAGGGAAGCCCAGGGCCGCCTCAAGGACCTTGCCGGAGAGAGGGTTGAGCAGCGCCTTGCCAGTGTACTGCTAATGCTTTCGGCGAAGCTTGGCCCTACCCTCTCCTTCACCCGACAGGAAATCGCTGACATGGTGGGAACTACTACCGAGACAACGATACGAGTTATGAGCCACCTGAAGGACAGGGGAATTATTCGTTCTGTTCGTGGTAAAGTGATTATCCTTAATGAGGAGAAACTCAGGCTGCTGAGTGAAGGCCCACCGCGAGTATAGAACCGCAAGACTATCCGGCTACTTCAGTTTATCGCCCGCATGTCAATAATCACCGATAACTCCCTGCTCTATATGATTCAAATCATAGTCGGTGATGTCAATAAGTTGTACTATTGGTGTAGAAGTTAAAACTCAAACATCCATTGCTAGAGGAGGTGACAGGAATGACCAGCAAATGTCCCGGCCAGGATTTCAGGAATCTACGGGTGTCACTACACAAATGCCCGAATTGTGGCGCTGAGGTTGAAATCTTTTCCGATGAAATAAAGGTAAAGTGCCAAAAGTGTGGTGAGATGGTTTACCGGGAGAAGACACCCTCCTGCATTGACTGGTGTGCTTCAGCCCGTCAATGCCTGGGGGAGGAGAGGTGGAAGGACTAACAGGGCTTATCCTCTCAACAACTATTAAGGAGGTAGGCAATGACCACCACCAAAACTATAAGAAAAATCATCAGAATCGACGAGGAGAAGTGTAACGGCTGTGGCATTTGTGTTCCAGCTTGCGCTGAGGGTGCCCTTCAGATTATTGATGGCAAGGCAAAACTCGTCAGCGAGACATATTGTGATGGCCTCGGTGTCTGTCTCGGCGAATGCCCCCAGGGAGCCATCACCATTGAGGAGAGAGTCGCTGAGGAGTTTAATGAGGAGGCGGTGAAGCTCCACCTGGAGGAGAAGAAGCATACTAGTAAGGAGCTTCCCTGCGGTTGTCCCTCGACAACAGTTACCCAGTTTGAGAAACGAGAGTCAACAGGAACTGCCACAACAGAGGCATTAGACCAGCACTCAATGCTCGGTCACTGGCCGGTCCAGCTTACCCTGGTCCCGCCGACGGCACCTTTTCTGCAGGGAGCTGACCTGGTGCTGGCTGCGGACTGTGTCCCCTTTGCCTACGCCGGCTTTCACCAAGACTTCTTGAAGAACCACAGCCTGTTAGTAGCTTGCCCCAAACTGGATGACTTCCAGGCCCACCTGGAGAAGTTGACCGATATCCTAAGACATTCATCGGTGGAGAGCCTGGCCGTGGTGCATATGGAGGTGCCATGTTGCGCGGGATTAACTTATATGGTAAAACAGGCAATGCAGTTAGCCGGCAAAGATATCCCTCTTAAGGAGGTGACTATAGGCATTAAGGGTGACCAAAAATCCTAAAGGGAGAAGATGAATATGGTAACTGAACAGGATAAAACTCTAGAAGCACTTCAAATTGCTATCCAGATGGAGATTGATGGCAAGGAATATTATCTGAAAGCTAGTCAGAAAAGTAGTAATGAGCTGGGTAAGAAGCTGCTGGAGTCGCTAGCCACAGAGGAAGACACTCACCGGCAGAAGTTTGAGGAGATACACAGCGCTATACGAAGTAAAAAGGTTTGGCCCACGACTGATTTTCAGCCTGATGGAGGCAAAAGACTGAGAACCATATTTGCCAAGGCAACCGAGGAAATGGGCTGGAATCTAAAGGCTCTTGCTACTGAGCTTGATGCTATACAAACGGCTATGGATATGGAAAACAAGACCTATGATTTCTATAAGAGCCAAGCAGAAAAGGCTAATTATGATGCTGAGAGAGACTTTTATCAGACCTTGGCTGCCGAAGAAAGGGAACACCATCTAATTCTCCTTGACTACTACGAGTACCTCAAAGACCCGGCAGGTTGGTTTGTCAAAAAGGAGCATCCGTCCCTGGATGGTGGTTAAATTTAAGAACTAGATGCCATCCTTAATTAAGCAAGGAGGTAGGAAATGAATCTGAAAGCTTTATACAAGCTAGGTTACGGTCTGTATGTTGTATGCTCAAGAAAGGGAAATAAACTCAATGGGCAAATCGCCAACACCGTGTTCCAGGTAACTTCTGAGCCGCCGACTATTGCCGTAAGTATTAATAAAAATAATCTAACCCACGACTTTATCAAAGAAAGCAAAGTCTTTACCGCATCTGTCCTTTCCCAGGATACGCCCCTCTCTTTCATCGGTCACTTTGGCTTCAAGTCAGGCAGAGACATGGATAAATTTGAGGGCATTAACTATAAAATAGGTGAGACCGGAGCTCCGGTGGTCATTGATAATACCGTCGCCTATTTTGAGGCTAAGGTAACTCAGGAAGTAGATGTGGGGACGCATACTATTTTTATAGGAGAGCTTGTGGGAGCTGATGTTCTTAGAGAAGGTGAGCCAATGACCTATGCCTATTATCATCAGGTCAAACGGGGCACCACCCCCAAGACAGCTCCCAGCTATATTGAGGAGAAAAAGGTAGAAGTTATCAAAACACCAAAATACAAATGTACCGTTTGCGGCTGGGTCTATGACCCGGAACTGGGTGACCCCGATGGCGGCATAAAACCGGGAACACCGTTTGAGGAGATACCAGACGACTGGGTGTGTCCCGTTTGCGGAGCTGCCAAGGATGAATTCGAAAGGATGGAGTAAAATGAAACCAAGAGAGATAAAACCGGGGATTTACTGGGTAGGAGCTATTGACTGGGACCGGCGCCTGTTTGACTCACTGATACCGCTTCCTGACGGCACAAGTTATAACTCATATTTAATCAAGGGTAGTGAGAAGACAGCGCTTATTGATACCGTAGACCCTACTATGCAGGATGTGCTGATAAATAACCTGAGTGAACTTGGAGTTAAAAGTATCGATTATGTGGTTGCCAACCATGCCGAGCAGGACCATTCCGGCGCTATCCCCCAAGTCCTTGAAAAGTACCCCGAGGCAAAGGTCGTGGTTACGCCCAAGTGTAAGGGTATGCTCGTTGACCTGCTTATGATTCCAGAGGAGAGGTTTATCACGGTCAATGACAAAGAGACCATTTCGCTGGGGGATAGAACCCTGGAGTTTATCCATGCCCCCTGGGTTCACTGGCCGGAGACAATGCTTACTTACTTGAGGGAAGACAAGATACTGTTCCCCTGCGATTTCTTCGGCTCCCACCTGGCTACAACCGACCTGTATGTCAGGGATGGAGGGCAGGTCTACGAAGCTGCCAAGAGATATTACGCGGAAATCATGATGCCCTTCCGAACCACTATTCAGAAGAACCTGGAGAAGGTAAAGGACTATGCGATTGAGCTCATCGCTCCCAGCCACGGCCCCATGCACGATAGGCCTGAGTTCATCTTGAAAGCGTATCATAGCTGGGCCTTCGATGAGCCCAAGAACATTGTGGTATTGCCCTATATCTCGATGCACGGCAGCACCCGCAAGATGGTGGAATACCTTGTCGGAGCTTTAGCCGAGAGAGGGGTGACGGTGAAACAGTTTGACCTTGCTGTGACTGACATCGGGAAATTGGCAATGGCACTGGTGGATGCGGCCACAGTTGTTATCGGGACGCCCACCGTTCTCATCGGTCCGCACCCGAACGTTGCCTATGCTGCCATCCTGGCGAATGCACTGAGGCCCAATCTTAAATTCATCTCCATCATCGGTTCCTATGGCTGGGGAGGTAAAGCAGTGGAGCAGCTCGCCGCGATGATTCCCAACCTGAAGGTAGAAATACTGGAACCGGTGTTGAGTAAGGGCTTTCCCAAAGAAGCCGATTTTAAGGCTCTGGACAAGCTGGCAACTACTATTGCCGAAAAGCACAAAGAGTATAACTTTGCCTAGTGGTAGTTTTGTCCTAACGCAGAGAGGAGGTGATATAAAATGAAGCTGGACAACAAGACAGCCATTGTGACTGGAGCTAGAAGAGGCATAGGTCGTACCATAGCCTTAGCTCTGGCTAAAGAGGGAGCTAATGTTGTAGTAAGCGACATCAGCCAAGAGGATTGTCAGAAAGTAGTTACTGAAATCGAAGGCCTTGGCAGAAAAGGGCTGGCGCTAAAATGCAATGTAACTTCTAGGGCTGAAGTAGAAGACATGGTGAGAAGAACAGTGGCAGAATTTGGCAAGGTGGATATACTGGTAAATAATGCCGGGATTATAAGCTTTAAGCCTTTCCTTGAACTGACAGATGAGGACTGGGATAATACCCTGAACGTGAACCTTAAGGGTCAGTTTCTCTGTGCCCAGGCCGCAGCCAAAGAGATGGCTAAGAATAAGTGGGGCCGCATTATCAACATTGCCTCGATCTCCTCGGGAGGGTGTGGCATTGCCTTTCCTTTAGTAGCTCACTATACCGCGTCAAAGGGCGGTGTTATGGCTCTAACTGAGGCACTAGCGTTGGAGCTCACACCACAGGGGATAAATGTCAATGCTATTTGCCCTGGGGCGATAGACACCGATATGGTTAAAGCAGTTAAAGAGAGCGGTCAGCTAGAGCAGGTACTGCTCAGAATTCCCAAGGGCAGACTGGGGCAACCGGAAGACATTGCCAATTTGGCCGTTTTCTTGGCATCTGACGAATCTGACTATATAACTGGTGCTGCCATAGTCATCGATGGCGGTTGGCTAACCACTTAATAACCTATTACCAGTAAGTAAATCCAGGAAAGGAGGCAGAAAAGATGACCATACAAAAGCAGGTCTACAGGTGCAATGTTTGCGGCAATATCGTTGAAGTGTTGCATACTGGGAAAGGGGAACTGGTCTGCTGTGGACAGCCAATGGAGCTACTGCAGGAGAAAACAGCCGATATTGGTCTGGAAAAGCACGTGCCCGTTATAGAAACAACAGATAGAGGAATAAAAGTCAAGGTTGGCGATGTTCCTCACCCCATGGAGGAAAAGCACTACATACAGTGGATTGAGGTAATCACTGAGGGCGGGAGTTGCCAGAGGATTCTTAAGCCGGGAGATAAGCCTGAGGCAGAGTTTGAAATTGGAGCACAACAGGTAGCCGCCAGAGAGTATTGCAATATCCATGGTTTGTGGAAATCAAGCTAAACAGACTTGTTCTTCCAAAACCAAAGCCAAGGAAACAAAATAAGGGAGGTATGAAATGGAAGAGGTCAAGGAACAGGTAATCAGTCTTCCCCGACTGGGAGAACTAGCCCCAGCCTTTGAGGCGATAACTACTCATGGGGTGCTCAAGCTGGAGGACTTCAAGGGAAGCTGGCTAGTTCTCTTTTCCCACCCAGCAGACTTTACCCCGGTCTGCACCACTGAGTTTATCGCCTTTGCTGAAATCCACCCCGAGTTACAAAAGCGAGGCGTGGAGCTTCTGGGGCTGAGTGTCGACAGTGTTTCCTCGCATATTGCCTGGGTGCGCAACGTAGAGGATAAAACAGGGGTGAAGATACCATTCCCCATTATCGCTGACCTCAGCAAAGAGGTTTCTCTCGCCTATGGTATGATTCATCCCGGGCAGAGCAAGACCGAGACTGTCAGGTGCGTATTCATAATCGACCCCAACCAGATTATCCGGACGATACTCTATTACCCACTGACCACGGGCAGGAACATGCAAGAGATACTGAGAATAATAGATGCCTTGCAAACAACCGATGAGCACAAGGTAGCCACTCCAGCCAACTGGAAACCGGGTGATATGGTAGTAGTGCCACCACCCAGCACGCAGGAAATGGCTGAGGAGCGTGTTAAGCAGGGATACGAGTGCGTGGACTGGTACCTCTGCAAGAAGAAACTGTAAACAAAATAGGAGGATATTATGGCTTGCATTAGCCCTGATGGTAAGCCTACCGAGTCAGGTGCCAAGATGCTTCGTGCTCTCAACTCAGGGCTGGGGTCTCCCGAAGAAATTGCTAAAGACGCTGGGTTACCTCTGTTTAGGGTTAGGAGCGGGCTCCGGGAACTGACACAAGCTGGCTTAGCTAACCAGAAGGATGATAGGTATGAGATTACCGAGAAGGGAGCCGAGCTAATAGAGTGAGTGTTTCATTTGGTGTTTACAATACCATGAGATACTTCAGCCTTTGAGCGGGAATTCTAGAAAAGGAGGTATTTTAAAGGTGTCTATTTCTTTTTCTGGTAGCGAGCTTATTAACATAGCCATTGGTATTGAGAGGAGGGGAATCGTCTTCTACGATATTATGACTAGGTCAACCAAGAATGCCGTAGCTCGTGATGTCTTTCAATACCTAGCCAATATGGAGCGACAGCATATCCAGATTTTCCAGAGCATGCTTGAGGAAGCCGATAAATACCAATTTCCAGAGACCTATATTAGCGAATATACTGCCTACCTCCAGGCACTAGTTGACAGTGCCGTCTTTACTGATGACTTGGTCACTAGTGAGATGGCAGCTAAGGCGGACAGTGATATTGAGGCTATGGAACTGGCTATAGGCGCGGAAAAGGATTCTATACTATTTTACTATGAGATGAAAGAAATAATGCCCCAGCGAGCGCAACCGACAGTAAATAAGATAATAGCTGAGGAAAAATCGCACCTGAGGCAGCTCTCTGAGCTAAAGAAGAAACTAGCTGACATTTAATCAGGGTCATCAAAACCTGATGGAACAATATCTACAGGGTTGAAACTAAGGAGGGAACACAAAGCATTGGATAGGTCGTAGATTATAAGATTGCTGAAAACACAAAGAACGTAACTTCACTTGATAGCGTTTTACAAAATGAGGAGAAAAATGGAACTAAAGGGAAGCAAAACCGAGCAGAATCTTCTTGCCGCCTTCGCCGGCGAATCGCAGGCACGCAACAAGTACACCTACTTTGCTGCGGTAGCCAAAGAGGAAGGTTTCGAGCAAGTCGCCGGGATATTCCTGGAGACAGCCGAGAACGAAAGGGAACACGCCAAGAAGGAGTTTGACTTCCTCAAGGGAATCGGAGACACCAATGCGAATCTGAAGGCAGCCGCGGAAGGTGAGAACTATGAGCATACCCAGATGTACCCCGGATTTGAGCGGGTAGCCCGTGAGGAAGGTTTTACCGAGATTGCCGATTTCTTCAAAGAAGTAGCTGAAGTGGAGGAAGAGCACGAGAAACGATACATCGCCTTGCTCAAGAATCTGGAGGGAGGGAAGGTCTTCAAGAAGGACAAGGTAGTCAGGTGGAAGTGTCGTAACTGTGGTTATGTCCATGAGGGCACCGAAGCGCCAGAGAAGTGCCCTGCCTGTGGCTTCCCCCAGAGCTACTACGAGCTTATGGCGGAAAACTACTAGGCGCTTATAATGCACGAGTGACAACCCAACCGGAGGAGGCAAATCATGCAATTCCAAGATATACTGAAAAATGCGGAGTCTGAGGGAAAAGAAAAGCATGTCCCGGTTATTGAAATCGGTAAGGGTAAAGGAGAAGGTGGAGCCGACTTTGTCCGCGTGGTGGTAGGAAAAGAAACACCGCACCCCAGCACGGTGGAGCATCACATCGATTGGATTGAGCTATTCGGGGTGAAGAAAGGCGGACAGGTGATAAACCTCAGTCGAGCTACTTGTAACACTTAATAATGACTGGAGCTGAGACTGGGAAAAGGTGGCAATAACCTTTCTCGGTGGCTTTGGTATCTTGAGCTTAGAAAATGGATTATTGTTAACTACCTCCTCCTCCACAAGCCAAGACCAGAAGGCTCGTATTGACCTCATATAGGTGTTGATAGTGTGCCCGGAAAGTCCCCTTTGTTGTGCTTTGCTGTAAGGGTGATTGCTGAAGCATCTCTTGTGCTGCAAATGAGCAATAAATGCTCTTATGTCCTTGACGCCTATCTGAGTAACATCAGTTCCGAGACTTTCACTACTTAAGAAATCATTAAGGTATTTTACGCTATTAACGATAATAGCTACCGTATTTAGACTCTTGCCTTCGGTCTGGGCACAGAGAGAGTAGCCCGAGATGTGGCTTGAAAGCTCCGTCGCTATTTTTGACGAAGCAAGCACCCCCCCTTTACAAAGCCGGTTTTTCAGGATAAAATAGATACGATTCTGGCGGGTGTAACTCAGCGGAAGAGTGCTTGCTTCCCAAGCAAGACGTCGAGGGTTCGAATCCCTTCACCCGCTCCACAGCTCGAATTACCCGATTACAGTCCAGGCTACCTACACGGGGGAGGTAAACTATTTAAACTAGTGGGAGGAAAGAATAAGACCCCTAGCACCTCAGTTTCCCCTGGCAGAGCCCGCCAAAATTAAATAACCAGCAAAGCAAAGCTTAATCAGATTCTAAAGCTCTCCTTTATACCAGCATATTTCTGCCTCATCTTGGGCTTTTCTATTTTACCAGTCGGGTTTCGTGGTACCTTATCAAATATAATGCGCCTTGGTCTCTTATATCTGGGCAAATTCTGCTCACAGAATGCGTTTATCTCGTCTTCAGTTAGAGTCACCCCGGGATTGGGAGCAATTACGGCTACAGATATCTCGCCTAGCCTTTCATCGGGGAATCCAATTACGCCTACATCATAGACCTTAGGATGGCTCCGAATTACATTCTCCACTTCCACCGGGAAGATATTCTCCCCCCCGGTGATAATTACATCCTTCTTTCTATCTACAATGTAGATGAAACCCTCGCTATCCATTCTAGCCATATCGCCGGTAAATAACCAGCCGTTCTTGATAGTTTCAGCCGTTTTTTCTGGGTTCTTGTAATATCCCCTCATAACCCCGTTGCCCTTGACAATTAACTCACCAACCTCTCCCTGAGCCACATCCTCACCCTTCTCATTGACGATACGCGTCTCCCAATTAAAGCCGGCTTTGCCAGTAGCCTCCAATTTATGTTGATTTTCTATGCGAAGGTCAATGCATTCTGGCCCGGTCGCTTCACTTAGCCCGTAGCTAGTATCATACTGCATATTGGGAAAGTGTTCCTTCCAATGTCTAATCAAGCTGGGAGGTATAGGTTGTGCCCCCATATGCATAAGGCGCCAGCAGCTTAGGTCATAGTCCTCTTTTCTTAGTTCTCCCCTGTCCAGTGCGCCAAGGATGTCCTGAGCCCATGGTACCAGCAGCCATACTATTGTCCCTCTCTCTTGATGGACAGCTTCAAAGATATATTTAGGGCTTATTTCAGTTAGTATCGTAGCCCGACCGCCAACAATCAGGCTGCCAAACCAGTGCATCTTAGCACCGGTGTGATACAGGGGGGGGATGATAATAAAGTTATCCTCGTGCCTTTGGTAGTGGTGGTAAGCCTCGGTGATGGCTGCGCATTCCATGTTCTTATAGGTCAGAAGTATCGGCTTTGGTTCCCCAGTGGTGCCTGAGGTAAAGTAAAGCCCGCACTCATCTTCGTCCTTTAGCCCCACATCTACTGGTTGCGAGGAGGCTCCGCTGATTATGTCTTCAAGGCTCTCCATAGCTTCAGGCAGATTTTGACCGACAAAGATATAGTCCTTTATCGTAGGTAGCTGGGAGCGAATAGCCTCTACCCTTTCGGTAAATTCTTCGCCCAAAATCATTACCTTGGCTTCGGCTATATCAGCGCAGTATTTAATGTCTCTACTGGTGAACCTGAAGTTAAGTGGAACTGCCCACGCCCCAGTTCTGATGATGCCGAAATACGCTTCCAGCCAGTTTATGGAGTTCATCATCAGGTGTATAACCTTATCGCCCTTGCTGACCCCTCTATCAATGAGAGCATTGGCTACTCTATTAGCCCTCTCATCAAAGACCTTCCAAGTGATTTCCTTTCTTATCTTCTCACTCGGTTTTAGTTCAATAAGTGCGCTATCATTGGGGTACATTCTGGCATTTCTGGCTAACATCTCTGCTATAGTCATTTATCACCTCCCACAGAGCTAGTTAGGCTAGGCAAACGGTATTATAACTTTTCCTTGCCAGCAAAACAATTAGGTCTGAGCGCTTGGATAGGGTTAAGAAGCATCTCCCCATGTAACAGCAATAGGACTATAGTTTTGGTACGAAAGTATGAGCCAAAACATTACCAATGGGTGATTTACCAAGTGGCTAACATGCATTAAAGTATGCCTGAGAGTATACCTGAGAAGTGTCGGGGGTTCATAAATATGCCTGTAACAGTAAATGGTCAAACCTATTATAGAACCGCTGAGGTCTGCCGAACAGTTGGTATAAGTAGAGCTACCCTCTTTCGTTGGCTTAAGGAAGGCATCTTCAGGGAAGCTGAACACAGGGATAGGAGAGGATGGAGGCTGTTTACTGAAGATGAAATAGATAAATTGAAGGCTGAGGTCAACCAGATAAATAAAACTAGCCAGTTTAGAACCGTGAAAGGGTTAATCTAAGCCGGTGTTCTCCTGGAGCGAGAAATGAGGAATGTTGATAAGACAAAGGAACAGCCCGTAGAGAGACTTCAGGCTTTAATAGAAGAGATTCCCACAGGCGTAATGAACCTGGACCTCAAGGGCAAAATCACCTATGTAAACAAAACCATCCTGCAAGGCACCGGCTATTCACGCGAGGGGCTGGTCGGTAAGAATGCGTTCAGGCTTGGTCTAATTCCCCCTGAAAGCCTGAAGCTGTTGAGGAGACGGATGAAAGACAAGTTAATAGGGAGACCTCCGAGTCCTTTACAAATACAGTTCAAGCGCAAGGATGGAACATGGATGTGGCTCCAGATAAGAGGCAGGATACTCCAGGAGCATGGTATGCCTGTCGGCATCCAGGTGGTGGGAGAGGACGTCACCGAGCGCAAAAAGGCAGGGGAGGCGCTGGCCGATGAAGCCACCCGGCGGCGTATCCTGGTCGACCAGTCCCTAGATGGGATAGTTGTCCTCGATGAGAACGGCAAGGTATATGAGGTCAACCAGCGATTTGCCGAGATGCTCGGATACACCCCCGAGGAGGCCGCCGAGCTCCACGTGTGGGATTGGGACACTCAATGGACACGCGAGCAACTGCTCGAGATGGTCCGGAGTGTTGACGCTGCCGGCGACCACTTCGAGACGTACCACCGTCGCAAGGACGGTACCACCATTGACGTTGAAATCAGCACCAACGGGGCCGTGTGCGCGGGGCAGAAGCTGGTCTTCTGCGTGTGCCGGGACATCACCGACCGCAAACAGGCGGAGGAGAAAATCCACCAGCAAAATGAATTCTTAAATAATATACTAGATTCTCTCACTCATCCCTTCTATGTCATAGACGTCAATGATTATACCATTAAAATGGCGAATCCAGCTGCGGAACTGGGCAATTTAGCGGAAAACCCAACCTGTTATGTCCTTACCCATAAATACAGCAAACCGTGCGGAGCCATAGACCATGTTTGCCCGCTTGAAGAAGTGAAGAAAACCAAAAAACCTGTAGTTGTGGAGCATATTCATTACGATGAAGATGGTAATGCCAGAAATATTGAGGTTCACGGCTACCCCATTTTTGATGCTGAAGGAAATGTCATCCAGATGATAGAGTATTGTTTGGACATCACTGAGCGCAAGCGGGCAGGGGAGGCGCTTGAGCGTCAAAAAGCTTATTTCCAGCAGCTCTTCGACAACTCCCCTGAGGGTATCGCTTTACTGGATGATGCCGACAGGGTGGTTCAGGTCAACAAGGGGTTCCAGGCGCTTTTTGGCTACCAAACTGGGGAAGTCAAAGGTCGGTTTATTAACGACCTTGTTATCCCTGAAGACCGTATTGAGGAGGGGTCTGCTTTGTCTCGGGCTACTCTCAATGGCGAGGCGCGTCGGAGAGAGACGGTGAGAAAACGTAAGGATGGCAGTCTGGTAGATGTTTCTACACTTGGCTATCCTATTCGGTTTGGCAACAAAACAGTTGGAGTATATGCCATATACAGCGACATCACCGAGCGTAAGCGAGCGCGGGAGGCGCTCGAGGAGAGCGAGAAGAAATATCGCACCCTTTTCACGGAGTCAAGAGACGCGCTCTTTATCTCCAGTCGAGACGGAAAGTTAATTGACGCCAACCAATCCTTCTTGGAACTTTTCGGCTATACCAGAGAAGAGGCAATAGAGCTAGATGTCCGGATGACGTATGTCAATCCTGGTGACCGGCTCATGTTTCAGCAGGAGATGGAGAAAAAAAGAGCGGTTAGAGACTATGAGCTGAAGCTATGTAAGAAGGACGGGACAGAGATGGACTGCCTGCTCACTGCGACAGTGAGGCGGACCAAAGATGGAGACATTCTGGGGTACCATGGCTTTATCCATGACATCACCGAGCGCAAGCGGGCGGAGGAGGAGAGAAGGGAACTGGAGCAGAAGGCTTATATCGCCAGCCGGCTGGCTTCCGTGGGTGAGATGGCATCAGGTATTGCCCATGAGATAAATAACCCCCTGACTGCCGTTATCGGTTTTGCCCAGTTACTTATGGATGCGGACCTCCCTGATGATGTTAAGGAAGATATAGGTGTTATACACAAGGAAGCCCAACGCGCTGCCGGGGTAGCAAAGAATCTCCTTACCTTCGCCCGAAAACAGGCGCCAGCAAAGGAGCTGACAAACATGAACAGCATTATAGAGGGAGTGCTGAAATTGCGTGCCTACGAGCAAAAGGTAAATAATATCCATGTTAATACCCATCTCGACCCTAAACTGCCTGAAGTCATAGCTGACTATTCTCAGATGCAGCAGGTCTTTATCAACATTATCATCAATGCCGAGACCGCCATGCTCGAGGCACATAATGGGGGTACACTGACTGTTACCACCAAAAAGGTCAATAACAGTGTCAAGGTTTCATTTACCGATAGCGGACCGGGGATTACAAAGGAAAACTTGACTCGGATATTTGACCCCTTCTTCACCACTAAGGAAGTGGGCAAGGGAACTGGTTTGGGACTCAGCGTGTGTCACGGGATAATAGCTGAACACGGTGGCAGACTATATGCCAGAAGTAAGTTGGGTAACGGAGCCACCTTTGTCGTGGAATTACCTGTTAATGCTCATTGAGCAATGGGAGGAGCTAAATGAAACATTCCAAAGCCAGCAGCAAAAGAATCCTGATAGTTGAAGATGAGCCAGCCATTTGTCAGGTATGCTTGAGAACTCTCACTGGTGAAGGGTTTGACGTGGATGTTGCTGCCGACGGAGCAGTCGCTCAAGATATGTTGGGTAAAAAGGAGTATGACCTTTGCCTTATTGATATCAGAACGCCGATAATGAACGGTAGGGAGCTTTATCAACATATAAAGGAGGAACACCCTGAGCTCGCCAATAAAGTTATATTCACCACCGGAGACGTTTTGAATGATAAGCTGGAGCTCCTTCTCAGGGAAGCCAGCAGACCATATCTGCCCAAGCCGTTCACTCCCGACGAGTTGACAGCCATAGTCAGGCAGGCATTGAAAGGTTGAGCCATGGTAAGCAAACGGGAAAGAATACTAATTGTTGATGATGAAGCGATGGTTAGAAGGCTTCTTCGTCAAAAGTTGTCCAGAGAAGGCTACCAATGTGAGGAAGCTGATAGCGCTGAGCAGGCGCTGGATAGGTTAAGAGGCAACTCAACCGAACTGGTGATTCTAGATATAAAGATGCCGGGTAAATCGGGAATGGAGCTACTGCCAGAGATAAGAGCCGCTTACCCTGATACGGTGGTCATGATGGCTACTGCTCTTACCGATGCTAATATCGCCATCCAGTGTATGAAGCAGGGAGCCTATGACTATATATCCAAGCCCTTTAACTTAGGCGAGGTTATGCTGAGCGTAAACGGAGTTCTGGAGAGAAGAAGACTAGAGCTTGAGATTAGGAAGTACCAGCAATATCTGGAGCAAAAGGTTGGGGAACAAACGAAGGAGATACGAAAAGTCTTCCTCGGTGCCATCGAGGCATTAGCCTTTGCTCTTGAAGCCAAGGACAAGTATACTGCAGGGCATTCTCGAGGGGTAACCGAGATTGCACTGGCTATAGGTAGGGAGCTGGGTCTATCCCCAGATGACATAGAAGACCTGCGCTGGGGAGGCTTACTCCACGATGTTGGTAAGATTGCCGTTGACCAACTCATTCAAAACAAGACGGGCGAACTGACCCCTGAGGAGTATGAGCATATTATGATTCATGCCCATGTAGGAGCTGGTATTGTAAAGCCGGTGGTTAATGGGAAGGTAGTGGAAATGATTGAACATCACCATGACCATTATGACGGCAGTGGAATGAATCAAGTTGTAATTGGTGAAGACATACCACTAGGAGCTAGAATTCTAGCAGTGGCTGATGCCTTTGATGCCATGACCTCTGACCGCCCCTATCGCTCTGCGATGTCTATAGGGGAAGCTCTGAGTGAAATCATGCGGTGCACTGGCACCCAATTTGACCCTGTTGTAGCTGCTGCCTTCCTCAAAATACCTGTGGCTGGGATAGTGCTGGCAGGAGTGTGAAATTCGCTGATTGCATAAGGGAGGAGATTTGCGGAAGTGGACCAGCTTAGTGGAAAGAAAATACTTATAGCCGATGATGAACCATCTGTCAGGGCGCTGGTAAAAAAGCTTCTGAGCAAAAACTATATCGTCCTTGAGGCAAATGATGGCGAGGAGGCAGTAAATATAGCTTTCAACCAGAAACCAGACCTCATCCTGATGGACATTTTGATGCCTAAGATGGATGGTCTTACCGCTTGCTATGCAATTAAAATGAACCAGGCTACTAAGGCAATCCCTGTGGTCATGCTCACCGCCGTAGACTATGAACTTAACAAGAAGCTTAGCAAGGATATTATGGGTGCCTGTGGATATATAACCAAGCCATTCAGTTCCCGGGACTTAATGAATACCATTGGTCAATTGCTGGCAGGTTCCAAATAAGACATACCTTTCCTCATCATGCCTACCATTATCTGTTTATTATTGCTCAGCCTCGCTATCTTAATCAGCCACCACAACCAGGACTATCTTCCTAGTACTAATTACTCCTAAAATTTGACCCATTTGGGTGATTCAAAAGATGGCTTGCATAGAGCATAATTGACATAGGTCAAACAAGATTTAGCAATCCAAAGGAGGTTTAGACCGTGCCAATCACAATCAGCAGCCAAACCTATTATAGAACCACGGAGGTTTGTGAAATGATAGGCGTAAGTAGGTCCACTCTACTACGATGGTTTAAGAGTGGCATCCTCAAGGATGCGTCGCATAGGGATAGGCGAGGTTGGAGACTGTTCACCCAAGGTGATATCAAAAGAATCGAAGCCGAGGCCAACAGGATGAAATAAAACCAGTTACGCCAAGCCGGAGCAGGGTCGATTTACAGAGACCCTTTATTTGTAGGAGGAAATTCGCCAAATGGCAAACAATGATAAATACGATACTTATTCAAAGATGAGGACATCTAGTTTGCTTAATAAATGCCGGAAAGGAGGTACATATGGAGTGTCACTAACTAGCGAACAAAGGGAAAGGCACAAATCATATTAAGATAAACACGCTCTATGCCGGTGAAACTGTCACCCTGGATTGGGAATGGGAATTCCCTGAAACAGGAGAGCCTCAAAACGATGCCCAGGGGGATAGCCTCTCGTTCACCATAAACTACCTGCTTAAGGAATTGCCCTCTGGGGATGACGGAGACGGGACACCGAGTTACCGATGGCTTAAGATAGACATCCTGGGCAAAGTAACCCTGGCTAAGGTCAGCTCCTCGGGGAAGCTCCTTGATTCCTGTATAGCCACTGACCCGGATAATAAGCACAAGCTAGAATTCAGCCGGGGTACTAAAGTCACCTGCGCTGACGGCAAGATTCCAAGAAGAATAGAGATGAGGGTCTGTGAGGAATCACCCTCACCCCCAGATGGCATGGAAATGATTGGCCCGGCCTATAATCTCACTGGCTACATTAGTGGTTCAGTGCCTTGCTCACTCATCTTTAATAAGCCAGTTGAATTGACACTGAGCTATGACTCGGACTGGCTACCGGAAAACACCTCTACAATACTGATTACCTCTTATGAACCGGAGCATGGCTGGACAGAACTCGAGCCAGCTTATAACAGTGTTGCCCAGGTCAATAAAGTAACTGTCCTGATAAGCCAAACCTCGATATTTGCCATCTTGGTCAAGATAGTGCCACCACCTCCTCCAGCGCCAGCAAAGTTCAAGCTAAGTGAGCTTGCCATCAATCCTGCTCAGACGGAAGTTGATGAGCCGATAACTATTTCTACCATTGTTCAGAACACTGGCGAGCTTGAGGGTAGCTACACATTGACCTTAAAGATAAATGGCGAAATAGAGCAAAGCAAGGAAACTACCTTAGCTGCTGGGGAAAGCAGGCAAGTATCTTTTACTGTAATCAAGGATGCCCCGGGAACTTATGCCATAGCCGTAGATGGTCTCACTGGGGAATTCATTGTGCTAGCTCCAGCACCCTCACCACCTTTGGCTCCAGCATCTTCACCACCTTGGGTCAGCACTTACTGGTGGGTTATATTGCTTGCAGCAGTCATCATTGCAGTCATGGTTTACTTCCTGGCAATAAGACCTAGACATTACCCATGACCTTCTTGTCTCAAGCATCTGTTTAGAATGATATGGTGCCTGCCTCTATTCGCTTATCAGGCCAAATTTTAATGCCCTGCGCTAATTTATTATTTCTCCCCACAACAACATTATCGCCCAGGACGCAATTGTCGAGAACCTGGCTCCCTTCTTGGATATAGCTATGGGAGGCAACGACACAGTTTCTTAGTATCGCTTTTTTGCCCACCTTTGAGTCATGCCATTGTACTGCCCCTTCTATAAAAGCACCTTCTGCAACCTCGCATCGTGGTCCAAGAACGGCAGGTCCCTTCACTTTCGCCCCCTTAGCAATGACACAGCCCTCAGCGATGAGCACCGGACCTTTAATCTCGGCTGAGGGATGAATTGTGCTATTACTGCCGATTTGGACGCCCCCATTGATATTGCCCCAATAATGGGATAAAGAGGGGGCTTTGCCTAAAAGTAAGTCGTGGTGCACCTTAAGGTATTTTTCCGGTGTGCCTATGTCAATCCAGTAGGTATCGGAGGAATAGCTCAAGACAGGCTCACCCATCCTGAGGAGCTGGGGGAAAAGATGACGCTCAAACGTGGAGGGGGTTGAAGGGGGGATGTAGCCCAAGACTTCGGGCTCGAGGATATAAATGCCGGCATTTATCATATTGGTGGTGACTTGCTCCCAGCTGGGCTTCTCCACAAAGCGCTTTACCATACCCCTGGCATTAGTCTCTACCACACCATATATAGTGGGATTGTCTACCGGGGTCAGGGCAATGCTCGCCTTGGGCTTTGTTTCCTGGTGTAGGCTCATCATAGCGGTGAGGTCTATACCTGTTAGGATGTCACCATTGAGGACAAAAAAAGGCTCATCTAAGAAAGCCTCAGCGTTTTTAACTGCACCCGCAGTGCCCAATGGCTGCTCCTCTACGAGGTAAGTCAAATGGACACCCAATTCAGAGCCATCACCGAAGCAGCTTTGGATGCGGTCGGGAAGGTAACTCATAGCCAGGATGATATCTCTTATACTGTGCTCTTTGAGATACCGTATCAGGTATTCCAGAAAAGGCATATTCAGGATGGGTACCATTGCCTTTGTTATATTGCAAGTTAAGGGGCGCAGCCTCGTTCCTTCCCCACCCACCAAGATGACCGCCTTCATTGTTTCTCTTTCCCTGTAGATGAAATGTCGGGGTGGCCGGATTCGAACCGGCGACCACCTGAACCCCATTCAGGTGCGCTACCAGGCTGCGCTACACCCCGACTTGCCTTCGCCTTGTTTCAAACATATTAGCATAATTTATTTCTAAGGGCAATAAAGTGTACTGAGATTATTTATTAACCTCACCCCCTTTATCCCCCTCTCCTGAAGGAGAGGGGGAGGAATAGAAAAGAGGGGGCAGAGCCCCCTCTTAAAACTACTTCCCCCTTCCCCTGAGGGGAAGGGGGTCAGGGGGATGGGGTCAATGCTGTGGAGAGAAGGAACATGATAATCTGTGTCACCAATTTATCTGAACTAGCTAATAAAGCCTGTTTGAAAAGATTGCGCTTTTAGGTTATAAATATAGGGTATTAAATATTCAGAGGTTTAGATTTGGCGAAAAAGAAGGTGGAGAAACCTAAGCGTGAGGTTACCAAGCGCCAGCTTTCCCGGTGGCAACGGCAGAAGAAGAGACAGCGCATTATCTTTGGCTCAGGGATTTTGATTATCCTTGCTGTCTTAGGCGTTATTGGGAGTGGAGTTTATAATCGGTGGTATATTCCTGAGTATAAACCGCTGCATGAAACTGTAATTGAGGTAAATGATACCAAGTTTGATATGAATTATTATATAAAGATGCTTAAGATATATGGAGAGGGTCAGCCTAGCTACATTATGTATTATTTGGCTGACGAGGTGGTAGGATATATTGAGCAAAATGAGTTGATAAGGCAAGAGGCTATGGAATTGGGCATCAGTGTTAGCGATGACGAGGTTGATGAGGAACTTGAGAGTTATGACCCCCCATTAAGTAAAGACTATAGGGATGTGGTTAGAGCAGGGATGATGTTGGACAGACTGCGTGACGAGTATTTTGAGCAGCAGGTACCACAGTTTGCCGGGCAGAGGCACATCCTGGCGATGTTTCTGGAGAGTGAGAGCCAGGCAAATGAGGTTAGAGCCAGGCTGGAGGCAGGTGAGGGGGATTTTGCCGAACTGGCTGGTGAGCTTTCCCTGGATGCCATTTGTAAAGCAAAAGAAGGCGACCTCGGTTGGCGACCTGAAGGCATCTTGCCTTTGCTGCTAAGAACCTCCATACTTGATGAGCATGCCTTCAACTGTGAGGTCGGGGTTTTAAGTCAGCCAATATATGATGAGACCAAAACCAAGATGGTGGGCTACTGGTTAATTGAGGTAGTAGAGCGGCATGAGGAAACGGAAGAGGAGGAAGCTCAGGCTCAGGTTAAGGTAATGCTGCTGGCTAGTGAGCAGGAGGCTAACGAGGTCAGAGCCAGACTGGAGGCAGGCGAGGACTTTGCCACCCTAGCCGAGGAGTTCTCTCAGCACGAGGCGTCTAAGGAAAATGGCGGAGATTTTGAGGTGTTATCCCTGGATATGATGAGTTCAGTCTTTAATGAGTTTGTCTTTAACTCTGAGGTGGAGCTGGAGACATTGAGCCAGCCTATACGGGACGAGGTAGCCGATACCAAGGGAGGCTATTGGTTGCTGAAGGTTATGGATATAGATGACAACAAGCAGATTGAGGAGGAGGATAGGGATGTGCTGAAGGCTAACGCTTTGACCAAGTGGGTTGAAGCACTATTGGATAACCCTGAGAACAATGTCGTGAGTTATCTGGACGACGAGAAAAAGCAGTGGGCAATTTTGCACGCTATTGGGAACTAGAATTGAATCGGGGGTTAAGGCAGTGAAGAAACAGTAGGTTGTTTATTAAGGGTAGATTGAAGGGGCTTCGCCCCTTCAGAACCCATGTCTCCCCCTCTCCTTTGAAGGAGAGGGGGATAAAGCGGGTTCCCAGAAAAATCCGAAGATTTTCCTGGGTGCTTAAAGGGGGTGAGGATGATAAGCAATCTTAAACAGAGCATCGGAGTAGGGTTAATGGGGCTGGGGGTTGTTGGGGGGGAAGTAGCCAGGGTTCTGGCAGCTCGGGCAGAGGTTTTGACTGAGCAGGTAGGTTGCCCTCTTGTCCTGAGAAGGGTGAAGGTCTTAGAGTCGGATTTAGCCAGGCCGCAGGCAAGAGAGCTCGGTCTTCAGCTTTTTACCACTGATGCCGATGAGTTTTTTGCTGAGCCTGGGGTGGATATAGTGGTTGAGGCTATAGGGGGTGAGAACCCAGCCCTGGATTATTTGAAAAGGGCGCTCTCCGGCGGTAAGCATGTGGTTACCTCCAACAAGGAGGTTATCGCCAAGCATGGGGTGGAACTATTTGCTCTAGCTCAGCAGTATGGGGTAGGACTGCACTATGAAGCTAGTGTTGGTGGCGGCATCCCTTTAATTGCCCCCTTTCAGTATAACCTGGTAGCCAATAAGATAACTGGTATTTATGCCATAATAAACGGAACCACTAATTATATTCTTACCCGGATGGCAAGAGAGGGCACAGATTTCCCTTCAGCGCTCAAGAGCGCCCAGGAGTTGGGCTACGCTGAAGCTAACCCAGAGGATGATGTAGATGGGATAGATGCTACCTATAAACTGGCTATTCTTGCCTCTTTAGCCTTCCATTGCCAGGTTCAACCTCAGGATATCCATTGTGAAGGCATTTCCCGGCTGGATAGTCGCGACTTCAAATACGCTCGGGAGCTAGGCTTTGCCATAAAGCTGCTGGCTATGGCTAAACAGGGTGATAACTGGATTGAGGTGCGAGTTCATCCCGTTTTTATTCCTGAGGAGTCCCTTCTGGCTAAGGTTGATGGTGTCTATAATGCTATTCTGGTGGAGGGCGACCTGGTGGGCAAGGTGCTTTTCTATGGTGAGGGAGCAGGGGCATCGCCTACCAGTAGCGCCGTCATAGCTGATGTGGTCTCGGCAGCCCAGGATATTGTCGCTGGTGGGGGTAGTAGGGCGAGGTGGAGGCTTGAGCCGGGTAAAAGTATTAAACCTATGTCTGAGCTCGAGACTCGATATTACCTGAGACTAAATGTTGTTGACCAGCCTGGAGTCTTGGCTCAGGTGTCTAAGGTTTTAGGCGACCATCTAATTAGTATCTCCTCAGTTATTCAGCAGGCGGCTGATAGCGTGTCTCAGACGGCTGAAATTGTTATTATGACCCACCCGGCACAGGAAAGGGAGATGCAGCAAGCCCTTGATGAGCTGGGGCATCTGGCTTCAGTTAAAGAGATATGCAACTTCATCCGGGTTGAAAGCTAACACTCCGAAGGGAGGAGGTAAGTTGAGTTATGACAAGAGAGCCGTATGGGGAGGGGATTAGGGGAAGTTTCCGAGAGTGAAGCATGACTACTGCTTGGTATTATGACTATTATGAAAAAGGGGCATTCCCGCACCAACAGCAACTCTGCGAGGCTGTAGAGTGGATAAAAGGATGTAACTTAGAAGGACAGCAATTAATATCTCCAACACATCTTACTGCACCCATAGCTAATCCTTTAACAATCAGATTACTCGCTCTTCGCAAAGCGCTAAAACAATTGGAAAGTAGTATAAACACAACCAGAGGAAAAATTAAGAAGCAAGTGGAAGAGCAGTTTGCTAAACATAAATTTTTTGGAATGCAAGGAACTTTTCAAGCACAAGGTAGCTCAGCCGACACTCTTGGTGCACCTATTCTGGAAATCAAAATTGGAGAGAATAAACCTTTCAAATTTCAACACGCTATGGTACACCTAGCACTGTACGAATTTTTTACTAATTTTGGTAGTATTTTAGATAGGCTAGCCTACGAAATAAATATGCTATACAACCTCCAAATACCCAAAGTTAAAATAGATTGGGGCCAACTAACAAAGGAAACCAACTTAACCAAAATTGGAGGCAAAGACAAAGAATTAGCGGCATCACTTGGAAATTACATGGGAAAGCTAAAAACAGCAACCCGCTTCCGAAATAGAATAGTCCACGATGGTATGATCAAGGTTGATATAGATATTAGCATCATGGGATTAAGTGTAAACTTAGCGCAAGACCCTGATAATGAAACTAGTCCCATGAATAAAGACGCCGTTAGTTTTTGCGAAGAGACGAAGGCAGATATTCTAAAATTATTAGACGGAAGTTATGAGTTAATACTGCAGCATATTGAAACTCAAGGTAAACCACCTTGGTAAAACCAAATCAGAAACAGGAGGTAACTTAATGCCGCAGGCGAAAATCGGGGTTATTGGTGGGAATAGGCCTACGGCTTATGATGTAAAGGAGAAGAGAAAAAATGAAAACCAATGTCCTTTACTGCGGTGACAATCTCGAAATTATGGATAAATTCATAGAGCCTGAAACAATTGACCTAATTTATATTGACCCGCCTTTCTTTAGTGGTAAAGCCTACGAAGTTATCTTTGGTGATACCGGTGAAAAAAGAGCTTTTGAAGACCGCTGGAAAGGTGGTGAATACCATTACATCAATTGGCTCTCCACTAGGATAGCCAAGATGCGAGAGACCTTAAAGCCTGCGGGCAGTTTTTACATCCATTTAGATTGGCATATTGTTCATTATATGAAAGTAGAATTAGATAGAATATTTGGCGATAACCACTTTAGAAACGAGATTATCTGGCATTACAGGAGATGGCCAACAAAAGCAAAACATCTCCAACGGATGCATGATACTATTCTTTTCTACCAGAAATCAGACGATGATGCCCGCCCATTTAATGTGCATTACCGCCCTAGAGCAGAATCTACAGTAAGACGATGGAGAGGCAATAAAATTAGAGCGAGACATGATGAATTTGGCCACCGCATACCATCAATATCTGGGACGGAGAAATCGAAAGGTGCCCCCCTCGATGATGTCTGGGATATTCCTATTATTGCTCCAGTCAAAAAGGAGCGTCTTGGCTATCCCACCCAAAAGCCTGAAAAACTTCTAGCTCAAATAGTAGGCATATCCACCAATGCTGGTGACATAGTCGCTGATTTCTTTTGTGGTTGTGGCACAACGCTGGCTGTTGCCCAATCGCTAGGCAGAAAGTGGATTGGCTGTGATGTATCTCCTACTGCCTTGAGGGTTGTTAAACAGAGGTTGGAAAAGTGCGGAGCTACGAATATTGAAATGGTTAATGTACCTAAGACTGTCGAAGAAATAAAGTCCATGAAGCCCTTTGAATTCCAAAATTATGTAATTGATCTAATTCAAGGAACACATACACCAAAATTAGTAGGAGATTATGGTATTGACGGATATACATTGTTTCATCATGACCCGGTTCAAGTAAAACAACAGGAGCATGTAGGGAGACCCGATATTCAAAAATTTGAGTCCGCTATTAGGCGAGAGCGAAAGTCGAAAGGATATTTCTTTGCATTAGGGTTTACCAAGCAAGCTTACGACGAGGTAGCAAGAGCAAAGATGGAAGATGGATTAGAAATTGAACTGATTAAGGTTCAAGATTTAATAAGTGCTGAGCCACCACCAACCCTTTTGTAATTAACAAATAAAAAAGCGGACCCTGTGAGTTCTTTGCTGAGAGCAGAGTCAAGGCTTACAATATGAATATGATAAAACAGGAGTTTTGATGAAAACAGGCGTCCTAATTAACTATAAAGACTTCCTTCCCATTACCTCAAATACGCCCTTGTTTTCTTTAGGGGAGGGGGATACCCCTCTGGTCAGGTGCAGTGAGCTTGAGAAAGAAACTGGTTGTGGTGAGCTATATCTTAAGCTGGAGGGGTGTAATCCTACTGGTTCCTTTAAAGATAGGGGCATGGTAGTTGCTGTAGCTAAGGCGCTGGAAGCTGGCAGCAGGGCTATAATGTGTGCCTCCACCGGCAACACCAGTGCCTCAGCCGCCGCCTATGCTGCCTATTGTGGCGTTGGCGCTATCATTATTGTGCCTAAAGGCAAGATTGCCCTGGGTAAGCTCGCTCAGGCTATTGTCTATCGGGCTAAAATAGTCACTATTGATGGGAATTTTGACCAGGCGCTAGACATAGTGCGAAGCCTGACCCAGAAGCATCCGGTCGCTCTGGTGAACTCGGTTAACCCCCATCGTATAGAGGGGCAAAAAACCGCCGCCTTTGAGATTATCGATAGTTTAGGCCAAGCCCCGGACTATCTTTTTATCCCGGTGGGCAATGCCGGCAATATCACCGCCTACTGGAAGGGCTTTGTGGAATACTATCAGGCAGGTAGGGCAAAGCGTAAGCCTAAGCTCATGGGTTTTCAGGCAGAGGGTGCTGCCCCCATTGTTCGGGGCTATGTTATTGACCAGCCGGAGACTGTTGCCTCGGCGATACGGATAGGTAATCCGGCTAGCTGGCAGAAGGCGGCTGCTGCTCGCGATGAGTCCGGTGGCGTCATTGATATGGTCAACGATGAGGAGATTCTGTCCGCCCAGAGGCTTATGGCAACCAAGGGGGGTGTCTTTGGCGAGCCAGCGTCAGCCGCTTCTTTAGCCGGGCTTATCAAGCTCTCTCAGAAGGGGATGGACTTCTCCCAGAGCAGGGTGGTTTGCGTGGTAACCGGCACCGGTCTCAAGGATACTGAGACCGCAGTAAAAGATGCTGAGCCCTTCCTTGAGCTACCGGCTGATTTAGCCGCTGTGGAGCAAGCTCTAAACTTGGATTAAGCTAACTTGACATAACAATTGAAACAATTATCAAAGCTAATCAGATAGGAATTGTTTCTCTAAAAATTAAGTCACATATTTCGTACCTACTTAGATAGGAATTGTTTTGAGAAATAAAGGGGGTTAAAATGGCTAAGGTGATTAGCGAAGACATAGGAGCATATTATTACCACTTCCCTGCAGTAGCTACAATAGTTACCGCTCAAGCTAGAGGAAGGGAAAATGCCATGGCGGTAGCCTGGCATACCTCTATCTCCTTTAACCCGCCCCTTTACGGAATATCCATCTCCCCCAAGAGGTTTACCTACCAGCTTATTGTTGATAGTAAGGAGTTTGGGGTTAATTTCTTGCCCTTTGAACAGGCTGGGCTGGTTGCCTCCGTAGGTGGTAGTAAGGGAGCGGAGATAGACAAGTTTCGCCAGTTTGATATTGCCAGGGACAAGCCAGTAAAGACAGCAGTGCCAATCTTAAAGGCTGCCTATGCTGCCTATGAGTGCAAGCTGGTTGATGATAAGGGCTACGGTGACCACAGGTTGTTGGTGGGAGAGATTGTGGCTGTCCATTTACTGAAGGAGGCTTTTGCCCCAGAGGAAACTTTGGACTTGGCCAAGGTCAGCCCCACCCTCTATCTGGGCAGTGAGCGCTATCTTACTGTATCCAGAGAGACCATAAAATATTTAGACCGCAAGGTCTATGGTAAGCATTAAAGGAGGACTAGAGTGTTTAACGAGGCTGAGATTAAGGAAGCAGTAACCTCTATCATCAGGGCTATTGGTGAAGACCCTGAGAGGGAGGGATTGCTCGGCACTCCCGGGCGGGTGGCTGAGATGTATGCCGAGCTTTTTATGGGACTTAATATGAACCCAAGGGAAGAGTTGACGGTAGGCTTTGAGGAAGGGCACCGCGAAATGGTAATCCTCAGGGATATTCCATTTTATTCCATGTGTGAGCATCACCTTTTGCCCTTTTACGGTGTGGTTCATATAGGTTATATTCCTAATGCCACAGGGCGTGTTGTCGGTGGTAGCAAACTGGCTCGGGTAGTGGAAATCTTTGCCAAGCGCCCCCAGATTCAGGAGAGAATGACCACCCAGATTGCCGATGCCATCGTTGATGGGCTCAAGCCTGATGGTGTGGGGGTAATTGCCCAGGCTGAGCACCTGTGTATGATTATGCGTGGCATCAAGAAGCCTGGAAGCACTATTGTTACCTCAGCCCTCAGGGGTACCTTTCGTAACAGAACAGAAACCAGGGCTGAATTTTTCTCTCTGCTACAGGGTAAATAGGCTGGGTTAATCTGAAGACGGGATTGGTCTGGGTTCCTGGACTTCCATTTCCTGACCGCAGCAGGTAGGTGTGCCCTCCCCGGCTTTAGTGCACAGTATTTCAGTGCCACACTTAGAACAGCGATACCTTTTACCTAATTGACTTGGCATTTAAATAATACTCCCACAAACTGACAGCTTATTTCTTTAGCTCCATGGGTTGACCACAGCAGTGGATTGTGCCTTCGCCCCCCCTGGTAACGATGAACTCAGCGCCACACTTAGAACAGCGATACCTCTTACCTATCTGATTTGCCATCTCACGCCACCTTTCTATGGTTTACTTTACGCCATTGAGGGCATCATATTATAAGCTCTGGCTTAAACCGCTGTCAAAGCCAATCTATTCACCCATAATCTGCACTACGATTTGCCTTGACCTTGGTCTATTGTCGAAATCTACCAGCACTACTTGTTGCCAGGTGCCTAAAGCTAACCTTCTATCGTTAAACGGAATTACCAGCGAGGCACCCAGCAGTGAAGCTCGGACATGTGAGTATCCGTTGCCATCGCCCCAGCGCCGGTCGTGGTCATAGGGAATATCTTTGGGGGCATTTCTCTCCCACATACTCTGGAAGTCAGAGAGCAATCCGGATTCAAATTCAATGGTAGAAATCCCCGCGGTGGAACCGGAGACAAAAAGGGTAACCGTTCCATTCCTTATATCCGTCTCACCAAGCTTTTGTTCTACCTCTGGCGTAATGTCAATAATATCGCAGTGCCCTTTACTTTGAAGACTGATTCTCTTGGTGACTACCATATTTATTACCTCCTGTGCCAATGATTATAAATCTAATTCATCCCACAATATATCGCCTAAATCAAATATCGGTCCATCCTTGCATACCTGCCTTAGCCCGCTTTTTGTCTTTACTGTGCACCCGTAGCAGACTCCCAGCCCACATCCCATCCTCACCTCCAGGGAAATCTGGACCGGCTTTGTTTTCAGGAGCTGTTGGTTTTGGGCAGCCACGGTCTGATACATTGAATTCGGTCCACAGGCAAAGATTTGGTCTGCCCAGCCAATAAAATCGGGCAGGAGGTCGGTTATCAATCCCTTTTTGCCCACCGTTCCATCTTCAGTGGCGATGATAAGCTTGACTTTTGGGGGTAGGAGGTGTTCGGGGTAAAGCTGGGTGGCGGTTGATGCTCCCAGAAGCAGCGTTACCGAGCGTCTTTGATTCAGGGCTTGCTGAGCTAGGAAGACTAATGGGGCAATGCCAATGCCGCCAGCCACTAATAGCAGGTTATGTGAGCCGGGATGAATGGAATAGCCATTGCCCAGGGGTCCGAGCAGGTCTAGCTCATCACCGGCTTGGCACTGAGATAGCCAGCGAGTCCCCTTTCCTATTACGGTGAATAGTAAGGCAAGTTCGTTTCCGTCTTGTTGATGGATGCTGAGTGGACGGCGTAGCTGATATTCCAATCCCTCCCCACAGCGCACCATGACAAATTGCCCCGGCTGGGCTAGGGAGGCTATGGGGGGAGAATCCAGCCAAACAAGATGGCCCCCGGGCATGACTTCAGTGTTGGAAATAACACGAGCTGTAGCTTGCCTCAAGTGGGTTCCTTTCTCCGATAGTCTGATAGAGGCTGAGCGCTATAAATCTGGCTCCCACTGAGGAGTACCTCCAAGGCAGCTTGAGCGGTATCAAGGGAAGTAAAGCACGGGATGCGCTTCTCAGTAGCAGCACGACGGATGTGGAAGCCGTCCCTCAGTGGAATGCGACCTCCAGTAATGGTATTGACGATGCCGCTCACTGTCTTGTCATTGATAATATCAATAACATTGGGATGCCCCTCGCTCAACTTTTTGCTTATCATTGTTACCGGGAGTCCAGCCGCCTCAATCATGTTTGCTGTGCCTTCAGTAGCATAGAGTTTGTAGCCTATCTGGGAGAGCTTCTTGATTATGGGTAGTGCTTCAGGCTTATCCCTATCGGCGATGCTGAAGAGTATAGCTCCTTGCGGCAGAAGCATTAGTCCAGCGGCTTGAAGTGCCTTGGCTAGGGCAGCATCAAAGGTATAGTCAATCCCCATTACCTCCCCGGTGGACTTCATCTCAGGTCCGAGGTAAGTATCAACGCCAGCCAGCTTTGACATAGAAAAAACCGGGGCTTTAATGCCCACTAGCTTTTGCCTTTTCCACAGTCCGGTGCTATAGCCCTGCTCCTTGAGAGTCTTACCCAGCATGACCTTGGTCGCCACATTTACCATGGGCACACCGGTAACCTTAGAGATAAACGGGATAGTGCGGCTAGCCCGAGGGTTTACCTCTAATACATAAACTGATGAACTTTGAGTATCGCTACCGGGCATAATGACGAACTGGATGTTCATCAAGCCCTTGATTTTGAGTCCCAGCCCTATCTTGATAGCATAGTCAACGAGAGTCTCCGCCTCCTGTTTAGTCAGGTTTATCCCGGGGTAGAGAGCCATTGAATCTCCGCTATGGACTCCTGCCCGTTCAATATGCTCCATTATTCCTGGGATGAGGACATCTTCCCCATCGCCTACGGCATCAACCTCCACCTCTTTACCCTCTAGATACTTATCTATAAGGACAGGGTGCTTGGTATCCAGTTCCATAGCCAGTTTCATGTAGCGGCTAAGCTCGCTGTCGTCATGAACTATTTCCATAGCTCTGCCACCGAGGACATAGCTAGGGCGAACCAGCACTGGGTAGCCGATAAGCTTGGCCACGCTGAGTGCTTCGTCTACAGAGGTTACTCCGGCTCCTGGTGGTTGGGGGACACCTAACTCGCTGAGGAAGTTCTCAAACCTACGCCTGTCCTCAGCAAGGTCAATGGCTTCGGCACTGGAGCCGAGAAGAGGCATACCGCTACGAAATAGGGGCTCAGCCAGGTTTATGGCTGTCTGACCGCCAAACTGGACTATAGATGGAGGGGCATCGCTGGTCTCGCTTTCGTTTTCAAGAATATCGCGCAGGCTCTCCTCATCCAGGGCTTCAAAGTAGAGGCGGTCGCTGGTGTCAAAATCGGTGGACACTGTTTCCGGGTTTGAGTTTATCATAATGGCTTTGTAGCCAGATTCCTGTAATGCCCAGGCTGAATGAACACTGCAGTAGTCAAATTCAATCCCCTGAGCAATGCGGATAGGACCGCTGCCGATAACTATCGCCTTATTCCCCTCAAGTGGTTCAGCCTCATTCTCCTGCTCATAGGTGCTATAGAAATAGGGGGTGCCGGCATCAAACTCGGCAGCACAGGTATCCACCATCTTATAAGCAGGGCGGATATCCCAGCCATGACGCAGCTGCCTTACTTGCTCCGGAAGTCTGTCAGCCAGAGTCCCAATCTGCTCATCGGAGAAGCCGAGACGCTTTGCCTGCCACAGGAGCTCTGGCGTCAGTGGCTGAGACAGGAGCTGTTTTTCCATGTCTACAATGTTCTGGAGCTTGGCGGTAAACCACAGGTCAATTTTGGTATGCTCTGATAGCCCTTCAGCAGTTATCCCCCGTCTTAAGGCTGCCATTAATGCCCACAATCTGAGGTCGTTGGGCTCTAGGGGGTAGGAATCAATATTTTCTCCCAGCTCCCACTTCGGGTCCTCCCAGAGTAGTGACCTCCTGCCGAACTCCAGGGAGCGTATTGCCTTCTGCAGGGCTGCCTCAAAGCACCTGTCAATAGCCATTACCTCGCCGGTGGCTTTCATCTGAGTCCCGATAACCCTGTCGCCTGAGGCAAATTTATCAAATGGCCAGCGAGGAATCTTAACCACCAGGTAATCCAGCGCTGGCTCAAAAGAAGCCATGGTCTTTCCCGTTACCTGGTTGGGGATTTCATCCAGCCTCTTGCCTACGGCTATCTTAGCTGCCACCATGGCAATAGGATAGCCGGTCGCCTTGCTGGCTAAAGCCGAGCTGCGGCTGACCCGGGGGTTGACCTCGATTACAAAGTAGTTATCGCTATAGGGGTCGAGGGCGAATTGTATATTACAGCCACCTTCAACACCCAGGGCTCGGATAATCTTGAGGCTGGCTGTCCTCAGCATCTGATACTCTTTGTTGGTCAGGGTCTGGCTGGGGGCAACGACAATGCTATCGCCGGTATGTACCCCCATAGGGTCGATATTCTCCATATTGCACACAGTGATGCAGTTATCGGCGGCGTCTCGCATTACCTCATACTCTATTTCCTTCCAGCCGGCCACTGAGCTTTCCAGCAGCACCTGTTGAATCGGGCTGGCCGCCAGCCCGATGGTTACTGCTCTGTCCAGTTCCTCCCAGGTATTTCCCATTCCTCCCCCCGTCCCCCCCAGGGTATAGGCGGGGCGAATGATTAAGGGCAGACCTATTTCCTTGGCTACCCTCTTGGCTTGCTCAAGGCTGGTTACGGTAGCGCTCTGGGGGGTCGGCTCACCAATCTTAGCCATCATCTGCTTGAATAGTTCTCGGTCTTCGGCATTTCTTATCGTCTGTATGGGAGTGCCCAGGCTCTTCACATTGTATTTATCCAGAATGCCGGCATCAGCCAGGTCTACGGCTAGATTAAGTCCGGTCTGACCGCCAAGGGTAGGCAGTAAGCCGTCAGGGCGCTCCCGCTCAATAATGCGACCTACCATCTCCACGGTAAGCGGCTCAATATAGACGATATCAGCGATACCCTCATCGGTCATAATGGTAGCCGGGTTGGAGTTGACCAGCACCGAGGTAACGCCCTCCTCCCGCATCGCCTTGCACGCCTGAGTGCCGGCGTAGTCAAACTCCGCCGCCTGCCCGATAATTATCGGCCCCGAACCAATAATTAAGACTTTAGATGGTTTAGGCATTCTTCTCCTTGTGGGGAGTTTTAAAGCCGATGGAAGGTTTTTCCTTACCTTCGGGAGCTTTTGGTGGCTTTTCTATTAAAATTCCTTGTTCATCTCTTATACCCTTTTTAATATCGTCTGCGAGCTTACCGATAGTTCTTGCAGTTGCTTGGAGACAGTTGTTAAGTGCACTCAATACAAGAGTGTTTTCTTCGAAATTAAAAGCCCAGTTCCAAATATCTTCTGGGCCAGCGCTCGTTTGAATTGTCTCTAAACCAGTACATTCCTTAATTAACGGAGCGTATTTTCCTGCGCTAATACTGATTTCCAGGTATATTTCTGCTAAATTATCTCCTTCTTTTTTTGTTAATTTCTCATGTTCCGTTATTTGTTTTTTTCGATAGACGGCAAATTGCATGAGTTTCCTTCTAAAATTTATTAGTTCATCTATAATCATCTACCTCACCCCCTTAATCCCCCTCTCCTTCAAAGGAGAGGGGGAGGTTTGGGTGGAGAGGGGCTTCGCCCCTCTTGGACTTCCCATATTTTCTTTGCTCCTTAACCATCTCCTCTACTCAGGAGAGTTTTAGAGAGGTAACACCTCTCTTTCTAATTTTTCCCCTTCCCCTTACCAAGGGGAAGGGGACATAGGGGATGGGGTCACCATTAAACAGGGGCGGAGCCCCCCTAAAAATCCCTATAGTCATTTAGCTTCCTCCACCATCTCTAAAAACTTGCCAAACAGGTAGATGTTGTCCCAGGGTCCGGGGGAGGCTTCAGAGTGATACTGGATGGAGAATATAGGCAATTCCTTGTGGCGTAAGCCCTCCACCGTGCCGTCGTTTAGGTTTATATGGCTGACCTCTAGCCCATCTTTGAGGCTGTCAGGGTCAACGGCATAGCCATGGTTCTGAGCTGTAATGTGGATTCGCCCGTCACTTAAATCCCGGACGGGATGGTTAACCCCACGGTGCCCAAACTTCAGCTTGAAGGTCTTGGCGCCAAACACCCTGCCCAGAATAAGATGACCCATGCAGATGCCCATCATCGGCTTTTTGCCCACGAGTTTCTTAACCGTAGCCACTATGTAATCCAATACCTCAGGATTACCCGGACCGGGAGAAAGGACGATGCCATCGGGTTTCAGGTCAAGGATTTCCTCGGCAGAGGAGGTGGCAGGGACAACGGTTACCCAGCAGCCCATACTCCGCATCATACGCAGGATGGTGTATTTCAAGCCCAGGTCCAGGACTACCATTTTAAGCGGTGCTGAAGCTGCCTGGCTTGGTTCTGGTTCCCACTCATAGGGGGCGTCGGTGGTTACCTGCCTTACAAAATCAGTTTCACCATATCCGGGCAGTTTCAGCAATTGTTCCAGAGCTTGTTGGGGAGTCTTATCAATAGTTATCATGCCCCTCATTACCCCCGATGAGCGAAGCTTGCGGGTAATAGCCCTGGTATCCACACCACTTATCCCCGGTATGCCATTTTCAGCCAGATATTGATGAAGCGTTTTGACGCTTAAATAGTGATTGGGCTGGTAACATTCCTCCCTGACGACAAAGCCCCTGACCTGTATCTTATCTGATTCAAAGTCCTGCTCATTTATGCCGTAGTTGCCGATAAGGGGGTAGGTGGGCACTACAATCTGCCCGGCATAGGAGGGGTCGGTTAGCATCTCTTGGTATCCCACCATGCTGGTATTGAATACCACCTCGCCATAGGCATCAGCCTCAGCACCGAAGGAGTAGCCTTGATAAACCGAACCATCTGCTAAGACCAGGATTGCCCTTTTAGTTATATTAGGATTTATCTACCTCACCCCCTCTGAGCTTTCTCCATTAACCGTGGAAAAGTCTCGCCTCTCTTTAACGCTCCTTCACAGTAATAGACTCGTCCTTATAGACTAGCTTTCCCTGCGATATGGTTGCCATTACCTTGCCTTTGAGCCTCTCGCCAGCCAGAGGGGTATTCTTGCCTTTTGAGGCAAAAGCCTTGGTATCTACCACCCACTCCAGAGCAGGGTCAAAGAGGGCGACATCGGCTGAGGCTCCAATAGCCAGAGTCCCCAACCCGCCGTATCTATTGCCAATAATCTTGGCTGGTTCATAGGTGAGCTTGGTGATGAGGGCGACCAAGGTTAATTGTCCATCATGCACCAGGCTCATCAGACTGCCCAGGGCGGTTTCAAAGCCACTGATGCCAAAGGGGGCGAGGTCAAACTCACAGAGCTTATCGGCTTCAGTGTGGGGAGCGTGGTCGGTAGCAATAATATCAATAGTATTATCGTTAAGCCCTTGAATTAGAGCTTGGATATCCCGTTCGGTTCTTAGCGGTGGATTTACCTTGGCATTGGTGTTATAGCCTATGACCCTTTCCTCAGTCAGGGTGAGGTGATGTGGCGTAACCTCGGCGGTAACCTTGATGCCTCTCTCCTTGGCACGACGAATGAGGTCAACTGAGCCTTCGGTGGTGGTATGGGCGATGTGTAGCCGACCCCCGGTCAGTTGAGCCAGAGCCAGGTCGCGAGCCACTATAATGTCCTCAGCGGCATTTGGTATCCCGCGCAGACCGAGCTTGGTTGATATTATGCCTTCATTCATCTGTCTGCCCTCGGTAAGAGCTTTATCCTCGCAATGGTCGATGATTGGCAGGTCAAAGGCACGACTATAATCTAGCGCCTGGCGCATAATGTGTGAATTTAGCGCTGGTTCGCCATCATCACTAAAAGCAATCACCCCGGCTGAAGCCAGCTCGCCCATCTCGGCTAGCTCCTCTCCCTTTCTACCCTTGGAGATACAACCTATGGGTAGAACTCGGACCACCCCTTCTGAAGATGCCTTTGACTTTACATACTCAACGGCGGTCTGATTATCCAGGGGCGGATTGGTGTTAGGCATGCAGCAGATAGTGGTAAAGCCGCCTCTGGCTGCCGCTCTGGTTCCAGTAGCAATGGTCTCCTTCTCCTCAAATCCGGGCTGTCTCAGGTGGCAGTGAAGGTCGACAAATCCAGGACAGACGATTAGCCCCGGGGCATGAAGGACATCGTAGTCTGGCTGGGGTGGGGTTGCCTCTCCCTTGCCCAGCCATGAGATTTTGCCTTCAGTGACAAGCAAACTGCCGACTTCATCTATCCCCTGGCTGGGGTCAATTATTCGTCCACCTTGAATAAGCAAGGGCTTCATCATTGCTTTTGGCTCCCGGCTAGGATATAAAGTAAAGCCATGCGCACGGCTACTCCATTGGTTACCTGCTCGTTGATGACCGATTGAGGACCGTGAACCACGGCTGAGGAAATCTCAATCCCTTCGTTTACTGGACCGGGGTGAAGAACCAGAGCATCTGGCTTAGCTCTGGCTAGTCTTGCCTCGGTGAGCTGGTATAACTGGATATACTCACGGATGCTGGGCAATAGCCCGCTCTGCTGCCTTTCCAACTGCAGACGCAGTGCCATCACCACATCGGCTCCATCAAGGGCAAGCTCAATGTTAGGCTCGATGCTGACTGAAGGGAGGTGATGATGCTGCCCGCCCAAGCCAGCGGGTAGAAGGGTGGGGGGGCAACATAGTGTAACCTCTGCCCCCATAGTGGTTAGACCCCAAATATTGGAGCGAGACACCCGGCTGTGCATAATATCGCCGATTATGACTGCTTTGAGCCCTTTCAGGCTTCCCTTATGTTTATGGATAGTATAGAGGTCAAGGAGGGCTTGAGTTGGATGGGCATGCCAGCCGTCTCCAGCATTGACTATGCTTGCCTCTATATATTTGGTGACGATATAAGGGGCACCTGACTGAGGATGACGCATTACCACTATATCAGCCCCCAGCGCTTGCAGTGTGCCGAGGGTGTCAACTAGAGATTCCCCCTTGGCTACGCTACTAACTGATGCGCTCAGGTTAACTGCATCGGCGCCCAAGTTTTTGGCGGCAAGCTCAAAGGATAATCGGGTGCGGGTGCTGGGTTCATAAAATAGGGTTATGAGGGTCTTGCCCCGGAGCGCAGGTACCCGTTTAATTGGTCGGGACAGGACCTCCTTCATAGCCTGAGTGGTGTGGAAGACAAGCTCTATTTCCTCCAGGGTGAAGTCATCAAGGTCAAGGATATGGCGATGTTGCCATATTGACGTCGTCTCGGCTACCTCGGGCTTTATTTGTAGGGTGGGGTCATTTTTTTGCTGAATTGTCCTCATTGTCCCTCCTTAGCTACAGGCATAGAGATAATGGCTACCTCATCTATGCCATCGGTTTCCTTCAATTTAACCTGTATCTCCTCATGTCTGGAGCTGGGTATATTCTTGCCTGCATAGTCAGCCCGTATCGGTAGCTCGCGGTGACCGCGGTCAATAAGCACGGCTAACTGAATCAACTGGGGACGCCCCAGGTCAATGAGGGCATCCATAGCTGCTCTAATGCTGCGCCCGGTATATAGAACATCGTCAACTAACACTATGGATTTGCCGTCAATATCGGCAGGGATATCGGTGCCTTTGACCACTGGTTGCAGATCTAGTGAGGAAAGGTCATCTCGATAAAAGCTGATGTCTAGGGCACCCACCGGTATCTTCAGTCGGGCAAAATCCTCTATATTGGCGGCTAGCCGCTTAGCCAGAGGCACCCCACGGGTATGCATGCCAACCAGTATCAGACGCTCAATAACCTTGTTTCGCTCCATAATCTCGTGGGCTATTCGAGCCAGAGTTCGCCTGATATCGTCTTGGGTCATTATGATTTTTCTTGACATAAAATTAACCTCTTGCCTTAACTGGCAAGAGGTCTTACTCCTTGACTTCAGCCATTTCCCCTTGCCAGCCTCTCCGGACCAGCTTAAAGGTTCCCCTTTTTTATTTTTACTTAAATGAATATTATACCACTTTTTTCTGGTGATTGCAATATTTTGTATGTGGGACTATTTTGAAACCTGTCCCCCTGTGTCCCCCCAACTTTTGTTTTTCTTCCCATACCCACCCACCCTCATAAGCTACGCTTCTAAAACTTGCTGATAATATAGGGGAAAAGTTCGTTAGCAAAAATGTTAGCATATAATAGTAGAATTATTATATAGATATTAGCATTGCAATAGGTTATAACTTATAATAGACTAATAAGGGGCACTTATGAAGTATTATTCTGTCGGCGATATACGCGACATGTCGAACTTCAAGTATAGCCCAAAGCGAATGCCCATCAGTGATGGATTTAGCTTGCTTGTCAGCAGCGCAATAGGCGAAATATAATCATAAGTGCCCCAGTTTATATATAGTTATGAGTACAGAATTATCAATATCACAACAAGAAATTAAGTCACGTTTCTTCACATTGGAAACAGTGGAAGATGTAGCAGAGTTGTTGGAAGTAAGGAAAGATAGGCTAATTTATCATCTATATAGACGCCCGGATGAAGAGAAGTATATAGTTTTCAAAATACCGAAGAAGTCTGGAGGTAAAAGAACAATCAAAGTTCCTATATCTTCAATCAAAATAATACAACGAAAATTAAATAAAGTTTTTCAAGCTGTTTATAAGCAAAGAAATCCAGCGCATGGATTTATAAAAAGACGGAATATTATATCAAATGCGAGTCGGCACGTTAATAAAAGGTGGGTATTAAATATTGACTTGAAGGATTTTTTCCCAACCATTACTTTTCAGAGAATTAGAGGCTTATTACTAAGTAGGCAGTATAGATTAGGTAAAGCAGCTGCTACAGTACTAGCTCAAATTTGCTGTCATGAAGGGAATTTACCTCAAGGAGCACCAAGCTCTCCAATGATAAGCAACATGATTTGTTCAAAGCTTGACAATGAACTTAATGAAATGTCTATTAAGAATGGTTGTGTTTATACAAGATATGCGGATGACTTAACTTTTTCAACAAATGAAGAAATCTTTCCTGAAAAACTAGCTAAGCAGGATGAGGATGGTGAGACAGAATTAGGAGATGAAATAGATAATATAATCAAGAAAAACTGGTTTATTGTTAATAAGTATAAAGTGAAGCTGCGCAGATACGATATGAGGCAAGAAGTTACAGGCTTAACGGTTAATAAGAAAGTAAATGTGAGAAGAAGGTATGTTAAGCAAATAAGGGCAATGTTGCATTCTTGGGAAAGACATGGTTTAGAGCATGCTCAGCATGAATATATGAAAAGACATCAAATAAAAAAACACAGAAGTCCTGAGAAAAATAAACCTGAGTTTAAGGACATTCTATGGTAAGTTATGTTTCCTAAAGCAAGTAATAGGAGAAAATAACCAGGTATTTATAAGATATTATAAGCAGTTCAAAAGATTAGATTTGAAAGACGAATACGAAGATCAAAAAAATACTACGGATAATATCCGAAGAGGACTACTATTTGAGAAAATAATTGGAAAATTGTTTAAAAACAATGGTTTTGAAATTGTGGAAAGCTTCAGAAGGAGGAGAGGCGGTGAGCAAATTGACGGAGCTTGTAAGTACGATGGTTGTTACTATTTGATAGAATGCAAATGGCAGGAAGAGTTATCAAACATAAGAGACACTGATAACCTGTCTATGAAGGTTAGCCGTTCTGGAACTAATACTAGAGGATTATTCATATCAGTAAATGGATGGTCGGGTCACGTTGTACCGGCATTAAGAGAAAATCCAAATAAGAATATTATATTAATAAATGGAAGTGATATAGAGTACGTTTTAAATAACCATGTTGATTTAGTTGAAATGATAGCAGAGAAGGATAAACACTTAAGCGTATTCGCAGAACCATATTTTGATGCTGCAAATATGTTATAACATGCATTTCATTTTAAAGTACAAATCTGTGGTAAGGTTTTAGGAAGGTGTTTTTATTCTAGGATGGGTTTTAACTATTTTGTTTATTTGAAGCTGAATTAAACTGTACTAAAGCATACCAGAAGAGCTAAGCGGTTATAATAGGCTGATATATATAATAAGGTAGCTATATAATATTGTAGCTGGAGGTGAAACTTGGCTGCTCTATATATAACCTCTTCCCAGGCGGGTGCGGGCAAGACCCTGGTCTGCGCCGGGTTGGGCAGGCATCTGAAGGGTAAGGGCAAAAAGGTGGGCTTTTTCAAACCGATGGTGGCTGATATTAAGAGCTCGGATAAAGAGGCTACCGATAGTGATACCGCATTTCTCAAGCGTATTTTGGCTTTGAAAGAGCCTGTAGATAGCCTTTGTCCGGTTATCGGTGGGGAGGGGAATCTGGCCAGCAAGATTAAGCAAGCCTATGCCAAGGTTGCTAAGGGCAAGGACGTGGTTATTGTCGAGGGCATATGGCGGCAGAGACCAGGTGGAAAGCCAATCGAAGCTTCTTATAAGATAGTAAAGGCACTGGATGCCAGGGTGATTATAGTGGAGGGTTACTCCCCAGAGTTATTTAAGGCGAAGTTTATCGATAAGTATAAAGACTTTGGGGAATACCTGCTGGGTGTAGTATTGAATAAGGTGCCGAGAAGTCAGATGGAGCAGGTGTATGAGCAGTTATCGGCTCAGTTTGGCGGGGCGGGGATAGATGTTTTAGGGGTGCTTCCCGAGGATAGGGTTCTATTCAGTTTAACTATAGGGGAACTGGCTGAGCATATTCAGGGGGAAATACTAAACTGCGCTGAGAAATCGGCAGAGCTGGTGGAGAACTTTATGCTGGGGGCAATGACTGTCGACCCTGGTCCTGACTATTTTGGCCGTAGAGCCGATAAGGCGGTGGTGGTCAGAGGCGAGCGCCCGGATATGCAACTGGCAGCTCTGGAGACCTCAACTAAATGCCTTGTTCTCAGTGGCGATGTATCACCAATTCATACCGTGCTCCAGGGGGCGGAGGATAAGGGCATTCCTATTATTTTGACTAAGGGTGATACTGTTGACACCGTGATGAGTGTTGAGCAGGCTCTGGGCAAGACCAAATTTAACCAGGAAAAGAAACTGCCTAGGCTTGCTGAAGTTATGGAGCAAAACTTCAATTTTCTGGCGCTATATAGAGGACTGGGTTTAGCCGACTAAAGAAAGTCAGTTTAGTTGTATTTGAGATAGATTGTTAACCCGCTTTATCCCCCTCTCCTTCTGTCTGATGTGTCATTGCGAGCCAAAGGCGAAGCAATCTTATCTTTTAGTTTGCTTTGTCGCTCCGCTCCTCGCAATGACTTCTATGCTCCAAGAAAGGGAGGTGGTTATGTGAGAGGGGCTTCGCCCTTTTAAAGTCTGTGCTTCCCCTTTAGTGGGTAGGGGGGATTTTTTGTTAAGGTATTGATAAAAGCAGGCATATTGTTATACAATCTGGTTTGTGTCTGGTTTGGCTTAGAGACCTGGCATGGAGTAAATCTTCTAAGGAGGGCAGGTGGTTGAATGCACTAGGAAAGCATTTACTCTTGGAACTGAAGGGCTGCAATAAGGAGGTGTTAAATGACGTAGGCTTTCTCAAAGGTGCTCTGATAACGGCAGCAGGTGAGGCTGGGGCTATAGTATTAGGGGAATCCTTCCATCAATTTAATCCCCAGGGGGTGAGTGGTGTGGTGATTATTGCTGAATCCCACCTATGTATTCATACCTGGCCGGAATATGGCTATGCTGCCGTTGACATCTTCACTTGCGGTAACTCCGTCCAACCGGAGAAGGCGGCAGAGATACTAGTGGGAAAGCTTGGCAGTAAAAGCCACTCTATGATGGAGATACAGAGAGGTATTCTGGATAACTAGGGTGGTTTGAGATAAAAGCTATGGATACAGACCCTGATAAATGGTTTTACGATAGAGTAAGCCGAAATTTAATTCAACTGCACAGCATCGAAGAGGTGCTGTATACCGGGCAGACCAAGTTCCAATCTGCCGAAATTATTCGTAGTGGTAGTTTCGGTAAGTGTTTGGTGCTGGATGGCAAGATTCAATCCAGTGAGGCGGATGAGTTCATCTATCACGAGGCTTTGGTTCAGCCATCAATGCTCACTCATCCCTGCCCTGAGACAGTGTTTATCGCTGGGGGTGGTGAGGGAGCCACCTTGAGGGAGGTATTGTCTCATAATACGGTAAAAAGGGCGGTGATGGTTGATATTGATGAGCAGGTGGTGGCTCTGTGCCAAAAATTTCTGCCCAATTATAGCCGTGGCTCCTTCGACGACAAGCGAACTGAACTACTCCATGTTGATGCTAGAGATTATCTGGCTAAGAGCGGGGAGCTATTTGACATAATCATCATTGATTTGCCTGACCCTATAGAGGAAGGTCCAGCTTATTTACTCTACACTCAGGAATTTTATCAGCTGGTCAGGGACAGGCTTACCGAAAATGGGATTATCACTGTTCAAGCCGGTTCGGCAGCCCTGACTGAGCTATTGAACTTTAGCGCAGTAAACAACACGCTGAAAAGCGTTTTTCCTATAGTTTGTCCCTACCAGGCGGATGTCCCTTGCTTTGGTGGTCCCTGGGGATTCTGCCTGGCCTCGCTAAATCTCAACCCTGCTCTACTTTCAGCCGCTGAGGTGGACAGCCGGATTTCAGCCCGGTCACTGACCAACCTCAAATTCTATGATGGGCTGACCCACCAGGGGATTTTCTCCCTGCCTAAATACCTGAGAGAAGAGCTATCCCAGCAGACAAAGCTCATCACCGATAACCAACCCCTATATATCTATCAGGGCTAGGCTACAGATAGTTTTGTCCAATTTTTAGGCCTCCTTGAGAAGTTCCCATGCATCAATAGTTTATAGTTTCCGACTAAATGTGCTTTTGGTAGCCTTGCATAGCTGCACCAGAATGAGCATAAACGGGACCTCGGTCAGAACACCAACCACTGTAGCTAGGGCTGCCCCTGAGGTCACACCGAAGACGGTGGTAGCTACAGCTATAGCCACCTCGAAGTGATTGCTACCGGCAATAATCGCCGCCGGCGATGCGTCTTCATAGGTTAAGTGCATCAATCTGGCTGCGATATAGGTGGCACCAAATACGATCAAAATATTGACCAATATCCCTACGCTTATCATGCCTATAATGGCAGGCAACTCAATAATCACGTAGCCCTGATAGGTGAAGAGCACGACTAATGTTACCAGTAGGGCAATGAGTGATACCTTGCCTAAAGGAGGGACTAGCCTGGTTTTAAACCACTCCATACCCTTTCGTTTAATTACCTGACTCCGGGTTAGATAACCAGCTACCAGTGGTGTGCAGATATATATGGCTACAGACAGAGCTATTGTTTCCCACGGTACCTGTACGCCTGAAATGCCTAGCAGGAACATAACCAGGGGAGCATACAATATCACCATTGTAAGCGAGTTTATAGCCGTCATAACCAGGGTATGTCCCATATTACCCTTTGCCAGGTAGCTCCACATCAGGACCATCGCTGTGCAGGGTGCTACTCCTAGAAGTATCAGACCTGCCCGGTATTCCTGTATTTGCTCTGGTGTTAAGAAGTGGCCAAAAATCACACTCAGGAAAAGCCAGGCGAATAGGGCCATGGTAAATGGCTTTACTACCCAGTTGGCAAACAGGGTAAGTGCTATCGGCTTCGGACTGAGAACAGCTTTCTTAATCTCTTCAAAGCTTATCTGCACCATTATGGGATAAATCATGGCAAACAGGCAGATGGCAATGGGGATAGAAATATGGGCTACTTCCAGCTTGGCTAAGATGTCAGAGACCTGTGGAAATATTCTTCCTAGGGCTGTCCCAATGCCGATACAGATGGCGACCCATAAAGTTAGATACTTCTCCCATACGCCAAGCCTTCTCTCTTCCATGTCACCTCCTATGAAAGTATTTTGTAACCTCCATCCAGCCAAGCAGCCTCATCGATACTAACAGCTATGACAGCTAAATATAGTATTGCTCCCTCCTGAACCTTTCCACCGGGTCGCCACCTGTATCCAGATGGGATTTTAGCTTTCCCTGCTGAGAGCGAATTACCTTATCATAGACTGCCCTCTTCAGGAAGCTGAGTGCCTCCTTCTCATCCCCATCCGTTATGACCCGCTCTAACTCCAGTAGCTCTTCCTCATCCAGACCGATAGCTGTCTTTTTGATTTCAAGCATTACGTGACTCTGCCTTACCTGCTAAAGTCTGAATCAGCCCTGTATCCAGAGCACCACATAATATATTCCCACCCCGATAAAGATGATAGAGACTATTATGCGGATGACCTTCTCAACACGGGTGACTGCATTGAGCCAGGTGGAGACCTTAGCTATGCCGGCTGATATAAGAATACCAAATACTAGAACAGGGAGTCCGGTGCCAATGGCAAACACCGCAGGTAGTGTTACACCGCCGGTAGATTTAAGAGCCAAAGGTATCAATACTCCAAAGAATAAAACAGCACTATAAGGGCAAAAGGCTAGAGCAAAAAGTGCCCCTAGCAGGAACCCTCCTATCATACCCCGGTCAGCAACCTTTTCCCCTAGTGAAGCTAGCTTTCCACCCCCCAGACCGAAAGAAAACCGGTCGATGTTTAGCATTATCAGTCCCACCACAATCAGCAGTGGCCCCAGGATTTTCTCACCAAAATCCTGAAGAAATGAAGCGACTCCAGGGATTTCAAGACCAGCCACGATGAGCAGGATACCAATGATGGAATAGGAAACCATCCGCCCCAAGGTGTAGAGTGCTCCAGTTATGACAGCGTACCTGCGCTCCGTCGCTCTGCGGCTAACATAAGCAATAGCGGCAATATTAGTCGCCATGGGACAGGGACTAATGGCAGTTATTAACCCCAGAAACAGCGCTGAGAGCACCGGGATATTAAGGCTCTCAGAAAGCTGATGTAATAGGCCGCCTAAATCCATCACCCCTCCCCACTGAGGCTTTGCTCGATTTTGCTTCTCACCACCTCGATAAATGCTTCATCGTTGCCCAAGACGAACCAGATTCCCTTTATCTCTTCGATGTGGTCAGTGCCGTCTATTATGGTGTTGATAAACAAGGACGAGGAATAAGCGTCATATTTCTCGACGATGGCAGCGTTTTCTTCAGCCTCCAAATTGAATGTGGCAAAGGTTATCCTCCCACTGGCTAGCTCGTCGGCAAAGTAAGTTTCCAGTGTATAGCGGGTGCCAGTTTCCGCGTAGATACAGCCAGTGCAACGCTGTGCCCGGTAAAAATAGACAACTTCGACCTTGTCAGCTGGAGTGGGAGACGTGTCCGAGTCAGCTGGGGTGGAAGGCGTGTCTGACGTTGGAGGCGCTTCAGGAGCCGGACTGCCGCAAGCGCAGAGCATACCGGCTACCAGGATAATAAGCAAAAACGAGCTCCATATCTTCACTTTACTCCGCATAGTCATATAATCCTCTTTGTTCTACCTGCTTAATATATTATCTCCTCTCCTCAATCCACCCCTTTATCTCCTTAGGGCTGGGAATTCTACCCTCACACACCTTGACCGCATCAATAAGCACAGCCGGTGTCATTATCACCCCTCTGGCACTAATCTGTTTCACATCCTTAATCTCTACAACCATCGCCTCTTTACCCAGTTCCATTTCCAGCTCTTTCAGCGCTTGAAGTACATTCTTCTCCGTTGCCTGACACCGAGGGCAACCCGGTCCGCAAACCTCGATAATCATTTGGTGTAACACCTCCTTCCATATTAGTCAAATTAACCTAAAATAAATCCACCTATCCAGCCCACCAGCGTTCCCAACACTACAATGGTTGGAACGTAGACAAGGGCTTTCTTTATTCCAAAAACCTTGGCAATAGCTAGCCAGTTAGGCAGGCTGATGCCCGGTCCGGTGAGGAGCAAGGCTAGAGCTGGTCCCTTACCCATCCCCAGATTCATTAAGGTATCCACGAATGGCGCCTCCGTCATGGTGGCGAAGTAGGTAACGGCGCCAATCAGGGTGGCTAAGAATGACTGGCGTAGACCGGCACCACCGAGCCAGGTCTGAATCCATTCCTGAGGCAGAAGGGCACCGATAATCCCCACGATAAATACCCCAGCCAGTAGCAGGGGGAAGATGATGCGCACAAACCACCACGTCTCCCCAAGCCAGGCTCTAATCCTCTCTCCCTCGATGGTCTTCAAAGCATAGGCTGCTACCACTAGCAGTCCTACCGCCCAGACCGCCACCTTTTGCCAGTATGGCCCTTGAGACACGATGTAATTCGGTGCTAGCAGCCATGCTACCAATAGCAGGAGTAAGACCACGTCCTTTCGGCTCATCAAAGGCCCGCCGCTCATCCGGATGGTTGAAACGCGGTTTTTCTCTTCCCGGTAGAAAGCATAGACCATAACAAAGCCGACGACAAAGCACATGAGTAGCGCACTTACTAGCCTAGCTACGACCATCTGAGCACCGAGAATTGAACCGGTATAGACCAAAGCCAGGATGTTAGCCGCCGGAGCTACCCAGAGTAGTATGAAGGCAGCACCGATACCAGCACCACCCCTATAAATGCCACTGGCTACCGGTATGACGGTGCAGGAACAGGCGGCGACGAAAAAGCTGCCACCGGCAGCAATGCCGAAGGAGGATAACTTTCTGGCTGCGGCGCCGAGATAGCCGATAATAGTCTCCCGGCGAACAAACGTTACTATTCCACCGGCTAGAAGAAAAGCAGGAACGAGACAGGTAAGTACATGTAGAGCAATGTAATCTTTAAGGGCAACTAAACCAGCCAGTAATAAGTCAACAAATATTTCCACTGCTCATAGCTCCCAATAAACACGCAAATATAGAGACAAATTCTTTATTTTCTTAGTGCTCTAGGCCCGATTCGCACGGCATGGCTTAGTCTCTCTCTATCCTCGGCTAATACCTCACCGCTGACAGGAGAATCCTTAAGCAGGTTGGCTAGGGAAGCAGCGTAGCGATTTGCCGTCTGCCAGTCCAGGGAATAAACTATCCACGCTCCGTCCCTCCTCGCCTTTAAGAAGCCAACATCTTGAAGAATGCCAAGGTTACGCGAAGCCCGAGACTGGGATATATCCAGGGCTTGCATAACCTCGCAGACGCAGCATTCTCTCTCCAGTAGGACTTTCAGAATTCTAAGCCTGGTCTCATCGGAGAGCGCCTTCATTGCCTTAACCAAGTCTCTCATCGCTGCCCCCTTGACAGGCATTATAAGCGAATATGCGCATACCCGCATATATTCTATAATTTTGGTTGTTGCCTGTCAACCAGATTTCCGCCTTTTAACCATCTGCTGCCAATGTTATAATGGCTATAGATGGATGTTTTAGCTGAGCTCAATCCGGCGCAGAGGGAAGCGGCGGAGGCAATCGGTGGACCGGTGCTGATTTTGGCTGGTCCTGGTAGTGGCAAGACCAGGGTTATCGCCCATCGGGTGGCTTACCTTATCAAGGTTTGCCGGATTAGCCCCTACCGCATTATGGCGGTTACCTTCACCAATAAAGCCGCCAGGGAGATGGAGGAAAGACTTCACCGGCTTATCGGCGGTGTAGTGGGTGATTTAACCATTGGCACCTTTCACGCCATCTGCGCCCGCATCCTGCGTCGGGATGGCAAGGCTATAGGCATTGACCCCCGGTTTGTAATATATGATGAAGAAGACCAGCTCAGCCTGCTCAAGCGGGGTATCCAGGAGGTAGGTCTTGACCCTAAGCAGTATGTCCCCCGGGCTATAGCTTCAGCTATTACCGCAGCCAAGAGCCGCACCTTAACCCCGCAAGACTATATTCAGCATACCCGTAGCTATTTTGAGGAGGTAGTGGGGCGAGTCTATGAGCGCTATCAGCGGCTACTGGCTGAGAGTAATGCCCTTGACTTTGATGACTTGTTAATGAAAACGGTGCAGCTATTCAGAAACAGCCCCGAGACTTTGTCTAAATATCAGTCTAGGTACCTGCATATCCTGGTGGACGAGTTTCAGGACACCAACCTGGTTCAGTATGAGCTAATAAAGCAACTGGGTGGGGAGAGGCACAATATATGTGTGGTTGGCGACCCCGACCAATCGATTTACTCCTGGAGGTTTGCCGACCTGCGTAATATTCTCAGCTTTGAGAAGGATTATCCTGAGGCTAAATTGGTGTTGCTGGAGCAGAACTATCGCTCCACCAAGCTCATTCTGGAAACAGCGTCTCACGTAATCTCAGCCAATCAGCTGCGCAAACCCAAGGAGCTGTGGACCAATAATGAGCAAGGCGAGCTGACTAATGTAGTTGAGACCTATACCGAGCAGGAAGAAGCCCAGTTTGTGGTCAGTGAGGTAGAGCGTCTGGTGGAGCAGGGTAAGGCTAGGCTGGGCGACTGTGCCGTGATGTATCGCACCAATGCCCAGTCAAGAGCCCTTGAGGAGGCTTTTATCCGTTACGGGACACCCTATAAGCTGGTGGCTGGCACCCGCTTTTATGAGAGGCGAGAGGTAAAGGACATTATCGCCTATTTGAGGGTTATCCAGAACCCTCATGACAGCGTTAGCCTGCTCAGAATCATCAATGTCCCGGGGCGGGGTATTGGTCAGCGCAGCCTGAGCCAGCTTTACGGCTGGGCAAAGTCTCTGGGCATCTCTCAATATGAGGCACTACAATTGATAACTGAACCAAAAGAAGGTGAGGAGCGTCAGCATCCCTTTACTCCTCGCCTGGTTAAAGCGCTAACAAGTTTCGTCAGCCTGATGGAAGAGTTCACCGCCCGCAGCCAGGAGCTAAACCTGTTTGATTTGTTTGATTTGGTTATAAAACGAACTGGCTATAAGGAATATATACTGAGCGGAAAGGACGACGAGGAGCGCTGGGACAACATCCTTGAGTTTCGCACTGTAGCCCGGGAGTATCGGGATTTGAAACCCCCGGAGGGCTTAGCTGCCTTTCTTGAGGGGGTAACCCTGGTATCTGACGTGGACGGGCTTGATGAGACCGTGGATACAGTGACCCTGGTCACGCTACATCAGGCTAAGGGGCTGGAGTTCCCTGTGGTGTTTATTGTTGGCATGGAAGAGGGCATCTTGCCCCACTTCAAGTCGTTTGACAACCCGGAACAGATGGAAGAGGAGAGGAGGCTGTGTTATGTGGGCATAACCAGAGCCAAGCAGATGGTATATCTGGTTCATGCCTTCCGCCGCAGCCTTATGGGCTCAAGCACAGCGAACAGACCGTCGCGCTTCTTAGAGGATATACCGCAGCACCTGATAGCCAGTGGCGGTTTGTGGCAGTGGGAAGATAGCCAGGTAATGCCATCTATATATTCCCGGGGTAAGGCTCCTGCTCTCAGTGTTGCTAGCTCGGAGCTGAAGGCTGGCGACCATGTCCGCCACACCCAATTTGGTGATGGAGTGGTGGTGAGCTGCCAGCCGGCGAAGGATGATAAAGAGGTGGTGGTTGCTTTCACTAGCGGGGTAGGGGTGAAGAAATTACTGCTGAGCTTCGCCAAGCTGGAGAAGATAGGGTAAGCTATTGACTTTTTACACGGAAGCGTGTAATATTTTATTGATATGCCTATCAAGGTTTTAGATTCCCAAATAGTGTCACGGATTGCCGCCGGGGAGGTGGTGGAGAGACCAGCCTCGGTGGTGAAGGAATTGGTGGAAAATTCGCTGGACGCTGGCTCATCACAGATTTCCGTTGAAGTATGGGGTGGTGGGGTGAGCCTTATCAGGGTAACCGATAACGGCGCTGGGATTCCCTCTGGGGAGGTGGAGCTTGCCTTTGACCGCTATGCTACCAGCAAGATAGGAAACCTGGAGGACTTGGAGTCTATCTCAAGCCTTGGCTTTCGTGGGGAGGCACTGCCTAGCATTGCCGCTGTAGCTCAGCTAGACATGGTTACCTGCGTTGCCAGTGAGGGGGTTGGCACCTACCTCAGTTTGAAGGATGGCGTTATTGCCGGTCAGGGGAGCCAGGGGCGTTCTCAGGGAACTACGGTTTCGGTGCGAAATTTGTTCCGCAAGATACCGGCAAGATTGAAGTTTCTCAAGTCGGTGGCTACAGAAAACAGCCACGTGGCCAATGTGGTAAGTCAATATGCCCTTGCCTTCCCCGAGGTTAAATTTTCTCTGTTCATTGATGGTAGGGCGGCGCTAAGGACACCAGGCAGTGGTCAGCTAATAGATAGCATAATTGAGGTCTATGGGGTGGAGGTAGCCGAGAATGTGATTGAGCTCAAGGGTGAGGCAATGGCTCCATCACCCCGGGTAGCGGGTATGGTCGGTTCACCGTCAGTAAGCCGCTCAGGACGAGGTTACCTCAGCTTCTTTGTCAACTGCCGCTGGGTAAACAGTCGCCTGCTGGCTCGGGCGGTGGAGGAGGCTTATCACGGGCTTTTGATGGTGGGGAAGCATCCGGTTGCCGTCATCAATATCTCGCTGCCGGCTCAGGAGGTGGACGTTAATATTCACCCTACCAAGAGCGAGGTGAAATTTCGTAATGAGCATATAGTTTTCAGCGCTGTTCATCGTGCAGTTCGTCAGGCTCTGGTGGAGAAGCTGCCCGTGCCCAGAATTGAAGAGGTAGCAGTGGCATATGAATCACCATCACCCCCGAGTCAGGCATTGCTACCATCAGCCAAGGTCAGTATCACCAGTCCGGCACCGTGGGCACCTGAGGTTCCGACATCATCTCTACCTGTGCTGCGGGTATTGGGTCAGCTAGACAACAGCTATATCATCGCTGAGGGTCCTGACGGGTTATACCTTATTGACCAGCATGCTGCTCATGAGCGTGTCCTCTTTGAAAGGATTGAACACCAGAGGTCGCGAAGGGAGATAGAGGTTCAAGGGCTGCTTGAGCCGATGACACTTGAGGTTAGTCTCAGACAGGAGGAGGTGTTGAGGTCACACTACCAAGACCTGGCTGAATTTGGCTTCTCCATCGAGCCTTTTGGTGACAGAACCTTTCTTATCCGGGCGGTGCCGGTTTTGGTTCATGACAAAGATTGGGCTGGGATGTTAAGGGAATTATTGGATTCCTTATCTGAGGGGGATAAGGGTGATTGGGCGGAGAGTGTAGCCGAGTCTATGGCTTGCCACAGTGCGGTGAGAGCAGGGCAGGCATTAACCGATGAAGAGATGCGTGAATTGGTGCGACAACTGGAGCAGGCAGCCACCCCTCATACCTGCCCCCATGGCAGACCGACAATGATTCACCTTAGCTCAGGGCAGTTGAAAAGGGAGTTTGGTAGAACCTGATTGGGGCAGAAATTTATATCACCTGTTGAAGCTCGTAAAAGAGGTCAGAACAAAGGCTATCGGGGATGGGGGGCGAAGGTTTACCCAACTGGCTGGTGAATAGTGGCGTGATGGAGATATTGCCTTGCTCTATTGCCCAGGTATCTGTTTTTTCATCTAGTGGCTTATTTACTCTCTGGCGAACAAACCAGTAGTATTGGCGTCTGCCATCATATCTTTCCTCAACGATATCGGTATGGCTTTTGCTGGCGGGATAGGTAAGCTTCACCCCATTGATTTTTTCCAGAGGCAGGTCGGGCAGGTTTACATTGAGGCAAGTATTGGCAGGCAAGGCACCCGAGTCAATCTTTCTGGCTAGTAATGCAGCAAATTTAGCGGCATCACCAAAGTAGAGGTTATCCCCCAGGGCTACCGAGATGGCAATGGCAGGGAGACCATGCAGGCAGCCTTGCAGGGCAGCCCCCACTGTTCCCGAGATTAGCACATCATCGCCCAGGTTTGCTCCCCGGTTTATGCCTGAAATGACCAGGTCTATCCTATCCTTGGCCAGTTTGCCCAAAGCCAGGATAACACTATCAGCCGGGGTGCCCTCTACTGCGTAGGTTTCCACCTCTGCTACCATAGGCATCATCCTTCTTGCCCTCACTGGCTGGTGCAGACTAACTGCGGTACCTATGGCACTCTGCTCTCTATCCGGGGCTACCACCACTATCTGGGCAATATTCCTTAGCTCCTTGACCAGCGTCCATAGCCCATCGGCAAATATCCCGTCATCATTAGTCACCAGTATTTTCATCTGAAGCTCCCTTGTTTAACCCTTGCAGTTTATCATGATGGTGGTGGCGGGGACAAATGTCAGTAGTTTAGCCTTGTTGGGGCAATCGGGTTTATGGTAGTATTTGGTCAGTATGACCGCTTTGTGGCTGAGGGAGGTTAACAGTGGAGCCTAGGATTGGTGTATATATCTGTCATTGCGGAAGTAATATCGCAGGGACAGTTGATACTGAGGAGGTAGTCCGGTTTGCTCAAGGTCTGGATTCGGTGGTGGTGGCTCGCGACTACAAATTTATGTGCTCCGAGCCCGGGCAGGAGCTTATTAAAAAGGATATTAAAGACTTAGGGCTTAATCGGGTAGTAGTTGCCTCTTGCTCGCCGACGATGCATGAGCCCACTTTCCGCCGTGCCTGTCAGGAGGCAGGACTAAATCCCTATCTATTTGAGATGGCGAATATCCGTGAGCACTGCTCCTGGGTAACTGAGAATAAAGGGGAAGCTACGGAGAAGGCCAAGGCGTTGGTCAGCGCTGCGGTGAGGCGGATTTATTATCATCAGCCACTGGAGACCAGGGAGGTTTCTTTTAACCCTAATACTCTGATAGTGGGCGGGGGCATTGCTGGCATTCAGGCAGCGCTGAAGATTGCTGATTCTGAGCACAAGGTCTATCTGGTGGAGAGAGACCCCAGCATTGGGGGACATATGGCACAACTGGATAAGACCTTTCCCACTCTGGATTGCTCGGCATGCATTCTTACTCCAAAGATGACGCAGGTGGGCTCTCACCCCTATATTGAGCTGCTGACCTATAGCGAGGTAGAGGAGGTTTCCGGGTATATAGGCAATTTCAAGGTCAAGGTCAGGAAGAAGGCGAGGTATGTTGATGAGGCTCTGTGCACCGGCTGTGGCTTATGCCAGACGAAGTGCCCCTGGAAGACGGATAGCGAGTTTGAGGCTGGTCTGGGTAAAAGAAAGGCTATCTATACCCCCTTCCCTCAAGCAGTGCCTAATATACCGGTCATAGATACCGAGCACTGTGTCTATTTCTTGAAGGGCACCTGCCGTGCCTGTGAGAAGCTCTGCGAGGCAAAGGCTATCGATTTTGAGCAGAAGGATAAAGTGGTTGAAGTAGAGGTTGGCTCTATAATCCTGGCTACTGGTTTCAATCTATTTGACCCTACCCCCATTTATCAATATGGCTATAAGAGACTGGACAATGTTATCACCAGCCTTGAGTTTGAGAGGATGGTTAATTCCTCCGGTCCCACCGATGGCAATATTGTGCTCAAGGATGGCTCTACTCCGGAGAGCATTGCCATTATCCATTGCGTAGGTAGTAGGGATGAGAAATATCATGAGTATTGTTCCCGAGTTTGCTGCATGCATTCCATGAAGTTTGCCCACCTGATAAGGGAGCACACCGAGGCTGAGGTATGCGAATTCTATATTGATATCAGGAGCTTTGGTAAAGGCTATGAGGAATTCTATAACCGTGTTCTTAATGAAGGGACGGTTTTTATCCGAGGTCGTCCGGCGGAGATAACCAACATAGCCGAAACGTCTGAAGAAGAAGGCAAACTCATTGTCCAGTTTGAGGATACCCTGGTCGGATTGCAGCGTCGGCTGCCGGTGGACATGGTTATCCTGAGCTGTGCCCTGGAGCCGCAGCCTGATGCCGATACTGTGTCCCGTTTATTCAATATCAGTCGCAGTGCCGATGGCTTCTTTCTGGAGAGGCACCCCAAGCTGGAGCCGGTATCTACCATGACCGATGGCATATTCCTGGCTGGCTGCTGTCAGGGGCCCAAGGATATACCTGATACCGTAGCCCAGGCTTCAGCGGCGGCGGCTGAGGTTCTGGCCATGATTAGCCGGGGCAGGGTGGAGATTGAAGCCGCCACTGCCGTTGTGGATGAGAGGATATGCTCCGGCTGCCAAGTCTGCAAACTTGTTTGCCCCTATAATGCCATTGACTTTGACGAGGAGAAGGGGGTGTGTCGGGTTAACGAAGCCCTGTGTAAGGGCTGTGGTGCCTGTATAGCTGCCTGCTTTAGTGATGCCGTAAGCCTTAGCCACTTCACCAACGAGCAAATCGTGGCTGAGATGGAGGGGATGCTGGTATAATGGATTAGACGAACTCTGAGTTCGTCTATATGGCTATTATACACAATTATCGCGTAAGGAGGTTTAAAATGGGCTTGTTTAGTAGGTCGTCTGGGAAAAAAGACAAGGGTAAGGAATCTACAGCCATTAAGGGCAAACAACCAAAATTCGTTCGGAAAGAGCGGGAGGGGAACAATACATACGAGATCTACAAGGGAACGGATGCTGAATCGGCGAGAGATTTTCTTCTGACGAAGAAAGTCAATAAGAGATTATATTACATAGTCGTTGAAACGCCAGAAGGTAATTGGGGTGTGGATGTGAAGGGACTTTACCTCGAGCGACTCCTTTCATGGCAGACTAAAATAAGCTCAGCTAAGTGCGAGGGGGACATTATTCCCATGTTGTGGAGTATGTTCGGCCTTGAGATGGCTGCGAAGGAGTTCAACGATAATTTCATTGTCAAGGTGCAGTGTGGGAAGTGCGAGCACCAGTGGCTAGATGGGGTGCGTTACCAGAAGACCACAGTTGTGCGCTGTCCGAAATGTAGGACGCTCAACAAAGTTGATAGTAGCAACATTCAGGTTGTGTTAGTCTGAGGTCACTTGGGCTTTGACAATTGCTGATATAGCGTTTTCTCTAATACTCGCTGGAGACGAAGCTCTTAATCTGGGCATAGGTGAACACCGGTCCGTCACGGCAGACATAGATATTCCCGATATTGCACCTTCCGCACTTGCCTATGCCGCACTTCATCCTCTTCTCCAGGGTAGTGAGCATTTGCTCCGGTGCAAATCCCAGTTTTTCCAGCACAGGGAAGGTAAACCGTATCATAATTGGCGGTCCACAGACGATAGCTACTGCATCCCTGGCTGATGGTGCCACCTGCTCCAGTACTTGGGGGACAAAGCCCTCCCTCCCTGTCCAGGTCTCGTCGCCTTTGTCCACGGTGGTTATCATATTTACCGTTTTGTCCTTACCCCATGCATCCAGGTCATACTTGAAGCATAGGTCGGTGGGACTGCGGGCGCCATAGATAATATCTATTTTTTTATATCTATCTCTATTGTCTATTACGTTCCAGATTAGAGACCGTAGCGGGGCTAAGCCGATACCACCGGCAACAAAAACCAGATTCTTACCCTGCAAAAAATCAAGGGGGAAACCATTGCCGTAGGGTCCTCGGAAACCCAGCTCGGCGCCGACACCGAGCCGGTGCAGGGCATTAGTTACCTTGCCTACCTGCTGTAGGGCGAACTCCAGATGGTCGCGCCTGGTGGGGCTGGAGGAAATGCAGAAGGGAGCTTCTCCAATGCCGAAGACAGAGTATTCGCCGAATTGCCCTGACTCAAAGGTGAACTCCTCCCGCAGCTTCTTGTCCTTAAAGTTGAAATGGAGGGTTCTGATGCCAGGGGTTTCCTCAATTATCCTCTCTATTATTACTATATGTGGCAGGTAAACATTGCCTCTGGCGAGGAATCTCTTCCCGTGACCGATATCGGTAACACCTTTCATTCTCACTCCCTATACCTTGACTGGTATGCTGTCCAGTGTCTGGATGATATCCCAGTTAACCGGGCACAGGCGGATGCACCTTCCGCAGCCAACGCAGGCTATAACGCCGAAGCTCATAGGGTAGAACTCAAATTTATGGCATACCTTCTGCCTCACCCGCCGCCACATCTCCAGCCTGGGGTTTTCCATTGGCATCTTGGTATAGATGGAGAAGGCACAGCTATCCCAGCTCCTGAATCTTGTCCCCTGCTGCTTAACCAGCTCATCATTGATATCAAAACAATAGCAGGTAGGGCACAGGAAAGTGCAGATGCCACAACTTATGCACTTGGCGGCTATTTTCTCCCAGTAGTCTTCATCATCAAAGCAGGCAAGTAGCTTATCCTCAATACCCTCAGTGTTTATCTTTCTAGTTACCTTGTTATAGGATGTCTCTTTGGCTTCTTTAGCTCTGGCTTCATCGGTTTTAGTTGCCTCTTTTAAGCCGCTGGTTTTAGCGATTAACTCTTTGCCTTTGTCGGTAACCTCTTCAACCAGGAACTGGTCGCCAATATCGGTGAGCATTAGGTCAACATCAGTTGACTCTGCGGGGCTGATACCCAGGGAAGTGCAGAAGCAGCTATCGTAGGGGTTAGTGCACCCCAGACCGACTAATACTGCGCTATTCCTTTTGGGAAGATAGTAGGGGTCTTGGTATAAGTCCTTAAAGGTCATATCTAATATAGCCAGGGCTTTGGCATCACAGGGGCGAATGCCAAAAATCAACTGCTTATGTTCATTCGTGGGAGGCAGTTCTATATGGTAGCCCTTTCTGTCTTTTTGGAAGCTGAACATTTCCTCCATCGGGGGGAGGAAGCTAGCCTTGGGGGGAATAACTGTGTTTCGGTACCAATCCAAAAAGCTGGTATCTTTTCCATCCCACTTGGACATTGTAGCCACGCCATTTTCTATTGACGGGACGAATACAGCGAACTCCTGACTCCACTGACTGAGGAGCTTTCCTATATCCTTTTTGTTTATTTTTTTATTGGTCATTCGTTATCTCTTCTACCTGAATAAATCCTCAGCCTCTTCAAACTCATAAGCGGTTAGTAATGGCGCAGCCTCCTTATCCATTCCTGCCTTATAGTGGAACAGCTCATCTACTATGTCATACATCTCTTTGGTCAGGCTTCTGAGCGGGATATTCACTGGGCAGGCACGTTCGCACTCACCGCAGTCGGTGCATCTTCCCGCCACATGGATGTTTCTCACTATTTGGAATATGAGATTATCCTGCCACCGTGGCATAGGTAGCACCCATTGTGGCTCGGTTTCTTCCACAAAACACCGCTGGCAGAAACAAGCCGGACAGATACTTCGGCAGGCGTAACATCGGATGCAGCGGCTGAACTCATTCTCCCAGAACTCCCACCTCTGCTCTGGGGTCAGCTCTTTTAGTCCCTCTAAATTTTTCCTGCTGGCTGCCAGATTAGGCGCTGCTGGCCTCGGCTCACCAAGAAGGATGTCATATTCCTGGGGGGTGGGGAATTCGCAGGCAAGGCAGTTGTCAAAGAGGACTTCGGTGGCGGGGAACTCCTTTTTCTCACCATCAACCTTTATCGCTACTTTATCCCCTTCCCAGGTGATATCATCCAGCTCATCTCTATCCTTGCCCACAAGCCGTTCCACTTTACCGAGGTCAATAATTCCCGGGCAGGGGATACCCAGAATTACCACATCCTCTATGACTACCTTGTTATCCTGTATCAGGCTGACGATGGAGCGGCTATCGCAGCCTTTAGCCACGATGCCAACTCGACCCTTTACCTCGGTTAGGAAATTGGCTAGATTATTTACCATAAAGGGATTGATTACCAAGCGGTCGGCATCGTTTTTATCTTTAGTTATCAGAGGGGTGGTGGTAAACTTCAGACTCCCCGGTTCAAAGCCGATAATCCAGTCAACTTTACCTTGCTCTAGCAGTGCTTTAGCCTGGTGCTGTAGCCTTTGTTCCATCTCCCCGTCTTTCTTCGGGAAACAGTTGGTTGGGACCGATTTCCTTTAGCCCTTTGGTCACCTCAGCCACTACCTCGGTGAACTTTCCCCCTTCTGAAGCTGAAACCCAACTAGCCTGAATCCTCTGGGGCTCAATGCCCACAGACTCGAGGAATTTCTTGGTTATGGCTACTCTCCTTCGGGCTCGGTAGTTTCCCGTTTGATAGTGGCACTCACCGGGGTGGCAGCCTGAAACCAGCACGCCATCAAAGCCTAAGCGCAAAGCCTTAAGGATGAACAGTGGGTCCACTCTCCCTGAACAGGGAACCTTTATTATCCTTATGTTGGCTGGGTATTTCTTGCGGCTGGTTCCAGCCAAATCGGCACCAGCGTAGCTACACCATTTGCAAAGGAAACCGACCAGCTTGGGTTCCCATTCCGTCTCTTGCTTCATCCAGACCTCTAAGAAGTAAAGCCGTTAGCCATTGTATCATAGGTGACGGACAGCATCAAGCGTGTGTGCTCGTTCACTACCTTGGTGACACCTCAACTTTCTGCACCTCACCCCCTTAGACATTTACTTAGCAACCCACCCCCTTTTTCCCCCTCCCTTATCTAAGGGAGGGGGAAATTGGTTATATAAGAGAGGCTTCGCCTCTCTTGAACTCTCTACTCTCTGGGGTGTTTTAGAGGGGCGCTAGCCCCTGTAGGGTGGGAGGGTGGGAAGAAAGAGATATTGAATTGCCTTCTCGGCTGCCGCACTGCTATACTTTCCCCAAGAGCTTTAGAGCTATGAAAACCAGTGACTTCGATTACAGCCTTCCCTATGAACTTATTGCCCAAACCCCTGTTGAACCAAGAGACCAATCGCAGCTTATGGTTCTGAACCGCAGCCATAGTTCAATCAAGCACCGCAGGTTTTTTGAAATAGTCGATTATTTACGGGCTGGAGACGTTTTAGTATTTAACGATAGCCGTGTTATTCCAGCTCGGCTCAGTGGCAGGAAGGTTGATACCGGCGGTAAGATGGAAATTTTGCTGCTGCGTCAGCTTGATACCGCTGTCTGGGAGGCATTAGTAAAGCCCGGTAAACGGGTCAATATTGGCACCAAGGTTGAGATAACGGATAACTCCATGACAGGCGGTGGACATAAGGCTGAGGTTTTGGCTGAAATAACCGGGCAGGGGCAGGATGGAATAAAGGTGATAAGCTTTTCTGATGAAACGCTATTACCGCAGTTAGGCAAAATTCCGCTGCCACCATACATACACACTCCTTTGACTGACCCTGAGCGCTATCAGACAGTCTATGCTCGAGCACCGGGCAGCGTAGCAGCGTCCACTGCTGGGCTACATTTTACCCCTGAACTGCTCGGCGAGATAGAGCAAAAAGGGATTCGCTGCCTATTTGTTACCCTCCATGTAGGGCTTGACACCTTTCGACCGGTTAGAGAGGATGACCCACTAAAACATCCTATTCATAAGGAATATGGTATGCTAAGTCAGGAGGTAGCCAGTCAATTATCCCGGGCTAAGAGGGATGGGCGGAGAGTCATTTGTGTTGGCACTACCACAGTGAGAATTATAGAGGAGGCAGCTCAAGCGAGTAAGGCATCTCTTTTACAGCCATTTGAGGGCTGGGTAAGCCTGTTTATTTTGCCTGGATACCAGTTCCGCATGGTTGATGCCCTTATAACCAATTTTCATCTACCTCGGTCAACACTGCTGATGCTGGTTGCTGCCTTTGCTGGTAAAGCTCTTATTGCTCAGGCTTATGAGGAGGCAATAATCTCCCACTACCGTTTCTATAGCTTCGGTGACGCCATGCTAATTTTATAGCGTGGGAAAGCATCTCCTTTACAAAGCCGGTTTTTCAGGCTAAAATAGATACGATTCTGCGGGAGTAACTCAGTTGGTAGAGTTCCTGCCTTCCAAGCAGGCTGTCGCGAGTTCGAGTCTCGTCTCCCGCTCCAGTGGCTCTAAAGGGGATGCCTGCCTCGCTAAAATATCATCTCTAAGAGGGCGGTTTCCCCCTCTTCTCCTTCAACGCCCAAAAAACCTTCTCCGGCTGTGCCGGAAGTTCCTTGATCCATATCCCTGTAGCATCATGAATTGCGTTGATGACCGCTGGTGGGGCAGTGCAACAACTCCCCTCGCTGGCCTCCTTAGCGCCGAAGGGACCAAAGGGGTCGTTGGTTATCACATGTATTACCTTGGTCATCGGAGCTTCGTAGGCGCGAGGACGCTTGTAGTCCACAAGATTGGGGTTAGTGGTTAGCCCGTTATCCATCTTAAATTCCTCATACAAGGCTGCCGCAACCCCCTGATGATACGCCCCACCCTGAACTTGGGTCTCAACTGCCGGAGGATTCAGCGGAAAGCCACAGTCGTGAGCTATTACGCTATTATCGGTGCATTTTACCACCCCTGTCTCCAAGTCCACCTCTACCTCATTTGCCTCAGCAGTAAAGCTATAATTAGCCCCTACATCCTCCTCGCCCGTTTCCCAATTTGGAACCTGACCTACCCCTCTGGTTGAAACCCCCCTACCGATGATTACATTACCCGGCGTTGTATAACAAGCGAGCCTCACCAGTCTTAACCAGGGGATGCTTTTGCTGTGGTCTGCCTTGACAAACGCCTTTTTGTCCTTAATATCCATCGCTTCTGGTTTTATACCAAACTCTTTTGCTGCGAATTCGAGAAGCTGCCGCTTGGCATCTTCGGCTGCCCTTTTAGTAGCCTCACCAGCGTACACAGTGACCCTACTTCCAAAGCTGCCAGGGTCGACAGGCGTATAGTCAGTGTCCACTCGCTTTATGTCCACATCTTTTAGCTCCAAGCCAAGCACCTCAGCAGCAATAGCGGACATGACTGTGTCTGAGCCCTGCCCAACATCGGAAGCTCCGGTGAGGAGGTTAACAGTCCCATCTTCACATATTCTCACCACAGCAGCAGCAGCAGCATGGCCGGTGAGCCTTGCCCCGCTCAGATAGGTTCCGGCGGCAACACCCACGCCATGGGCTAGGTAGCCATCCACCTTCTTAGCCTTTTTGGTCTCCGGCCAATTTATAGCCTGGGCAACCTTTTCAATGCATTCTTTGACCCCACAGCTCCCTATGGTTAGCTTATTGACCGTATGGTAAATTTCACCTGGCTCAGGGTTTTCAATGGCATTTCTCAGCCTTATCTCCACCGGGTCTATGCCCAATTCCTCAGCTATCATATCCATCTGAACATCGGCGGCGAACCTGGTGTGGTATATTCCGTGCCCCCTCATCGCTGCCGAGCTGGGGTTGTTGGTGAAGACACAGTAGGCGTCTGTCTTGAAGTTAGGTAGCTTATAAGGCAGGGTCATACAGCAACCCATTAGGTATAAGCTGAGAGGACTCATGCGAGTGTAGGCCCCGCCGTCAGCGACAAGCCTAGTCTGGATAGCGTTCAATATGCCGTCCTTGGTGACCCCCGTTTTTATAGTAATCCACACTGGATGTCGGCGCAAGCAGGTAGCAAGTTCCTCAAACTGGGTATAGACGATTTTTACTGGCTTGCCCGTCTTCTTGGCTAGTATTGGAGCGGCAAAATCACCATTTACCATGTCATTTTTAGTTCCACCAAAGTCAGCGCCAATGAAAGGCTGTATTACCCGCACTTTGTTCAACGGCAAGTTAAAACACCTAGCCAAAATCCGATAAGGAAAGTATGGGCTTCCCTTCGCTATCCAAACGGTTAAATGGTCGGAATCAGGCCAGTAGGCTACTATTGCCGGTGGCTCTATATAACCCTTAGCCATCCTGGGGGTCTTAAAGTTATCCTCGCGGACAAGGTATGATTCGGCAAAGGCTTTCTCTACATCGCCGAAGTTCCAGTGATACTCAGTGGTAATATTCCCTGGGCGGTCTTCATGAACTAGTGGGGCTCCCTCCTTCATCGCTTCAAAGGGGTCAAAAAGCCCCGGCAGCGGCTCGTATTCTACCTCAATAAGCTCGCAAGCCTCTTCTGCAGTATCCTCATCAATAGCAGCCACTGCTGCCACCCCCTCATACATATACCGCACCTTAGTGACGGCTAGCGGCTCCTCATCTCTGGTTGTGCCTATCCATCCCCATCTGAAACCGCCAAAATCCTTGCCGGTAGTCACAGCTTTTACCCCGGGCAACCTTTCAGCCTTGCTGGTATCAATATTGAGTATCCTGGCGTGAGCATAAGGGCTTCTCTTTACCTTGCCCCATAACATACCCGGCAGCTCAATATCCGCCGCATACTTCGCCTGGCCGGTAACCTTGGCTCTTGCATCTACCCTTGGCATGGGGTGACCGATGACCGAATGCCTCTCCTCCTTTGACATAATCAGCTACCTCCTTGCGTCTTCTTGACTACTATTTCTACAGCCTCAATATATTTAACATAGCCCTCATCAGCACACAGATTACTCTGCATCGCCTCTCTTATCTCCTCGCGGGTTGGATTAGGGTTCTCATCCAGCAATGCCTTGGTTGACATTACCCTCCCTGGGGTGCAGAATCCGCACTCTATAGCGCCATGCTCGATAAATGCTTCCTGGATAGGGTGAAGCTTATCCCCGTCAGCCAGTCCTTCAATGGTGGTAACTTCATGTCCGTTAGCCTGCAACGCCAGTATGGAACAGGACTTGACTGCTTTTCCATCAATAACAATGGTGCAGGCACCACAGGAGCTGGTAAGGCACCCTTGCTTGGTTCCCGTCAGCTTCAGGTTCTTCCTCAGAACGTCCACGAGTAATGCCTGTGGCTTCACCTTTAGCTCATAAGGCTTCCCGTTAATCGTTAACTTTAATTCTTTCGGTTCACCATTCATGCTATACCTCCGTCAGAAAATCATCCTGCCCTAGCTCTTTCCAGAGCCTTTCTTGCCGCTCGCCTCACGAAGACTTTCACCATCTCCCTCCTGTATTCTGCGGAACCATGAACATCAGAGGTAGTTTCAGCTTCCTCCGAGGCTACTTGGCCAGCCTCAGCCAACAGGTCGTCGTTGAGCACTTTCCCTATTAGTCGCCTTTCCGCCTCTCTGACTCTTAGAGGGATGGAAGAGGCGTTGCTGAGCGCTATTCGAGCGTCCTTGCAGACGCCATCCTTTGAGCTCAAGGTGATTGACACCGCCGCTCCTACAATTCCCATATCCCCCTTCATCACCATGAGCTTCTCGTAAGCAGTGCCGGTATTAGGTGGTGGGGTCGGCACCTGAATTTCGACGAGCATTTCGTTAGGCTCAAGAGCAACCTCAAGATAATCCTTGGAAAACTCTTCTACCTCCATGATTCTCTCTTGACCCAGGCTGGCCAACTTCAACTTCGCCATTAATGCGATGAAAACTGGTGCGGGGTCGCCTGCAGGGTCCCCATGGCAAAGGTTGCCCCCGATTGTACCCCAGTTTCGGGTCTGGATTGTGGCAAGATTTCCCTCCATCTCGCTGAGCACCTTGAAATGCCTCTGGATGATTGGGGATTTTTCTATGGCTCGATGTATGGTCAGTGCCCCGATTCTCAAACCCTTCCCCTCATCATGGTTAATGTAGTCCAGAGCGGATATGCCCTTGACATCGATTAAATATTCAGGAGTGAACAATCCCTGCCTCATGATAACCAGCAGCGATTGCCCTCCGGCGATTATTTTGGCCTCTTCCTTGTACTGTGAAAGCAAGGAAAGGGCTTCCTTGACTGTTTTAGGAGCGAAATATTCGAATTCCCTCATTTGACATCCTCAATCTTTTATTAAAAATTAACGGGCTGAATCATAGCAAGCTCCTTGCCCTCTTGGTCTTGATAAACTGTTTCTTCAGTTCTCTAGCTTGACGCTATAGTCGAGGATAATAATCTTATGCAGTTCCGCATCAAAACAGGCGTGGCTTCAGATTATTACTTCCTCATCCTTCAACTTGGCAATATCATCCCAGCTATAACCTAGCTCCAATAATATCTCCTCGGTATGCTGACCAAGCTCAGGCGCTTCCCGCCTGACTGACGCCGGAGTTTCATGAAATGTCCACGGGAAACCAAGCATCTTTATCTTGCCCCACACTGGGTGGTTAACCTTGACAATATACTCATTAGCTAAGGCTTGAGGGTCGTTAAACACCTCAGTAGGTGACTGAATAGGGGTATAGATTACATTCCCCCTCTTGAAAATCTCCATCCATTCATCTCTTGTCTTGGTAGCAAACCTCTTATCTAAGATAGGCACAAGCTCCTTACCATTATCATGTCTAGCCTCTATAGTATTGAACCTTGGGTCGTGCTCCAGTTCTTCCAAACCCATTGCCTTACACACATTGGGCCAGTATCTATCCGGCTGAAGGTGAGCAATGACAATCCATTTATCGTCCTTACACTTATAGTGGTTATAAATCGCATTGCCGGCTTCAGCCCTAAGCAGTCTTGGGAATTCCTGTCCCAAAACCCCGGTAGCGGCGAAGTTAACCCCATGCAAAGCAATCAGGCTACCCATTAAGGATGTATCTACTAGCTGCCCCTTACCCGTCTTCTCTCTGGCATATAGGGCAGCAGTCACCGTCCAGGCACACATAAGTCCGCCGTGCTCATCACCCATTCCTGGTATAAGGGTTCCCGGTGGACCACCCCGCTCCCCACACATCATCATGGTTCCAGACCTGGCTATTCCGGTATAGTCAAAAGAAAGTTCATTGGCATCGGGACCTTGCCGTCCCCAGCCAGAAGCCTGAGCATAGATAAGACGTGGATTTATGGACGACAGCGTCTGGTAATCAATCCCCATTCTCTTAGGAGCCGCTATGCTCATATTAGTCAAAAAAACATCAGCTCGCTTAATCAGCTCTAAAAATATCTCCTTTCCCTTTTTGGTGTTCAAATCCAGGGCAATGCTCCTCTTGTTCCGGTTGTTACTTTCAAAGTAATAGTTTCGACCTTTCAAACCAGTATCGGCGCCGACAATTCTCATCATCCCCCTTCCCGGGTCTCCGGTCTTAGGCTCCACCTTAATTACCTCGGCGCCTAAATCTCCTAGCCTCATCCCAGCCACAGGTCCCTGCTGAAACATGGTTATTTCCACCACCCTAATCCCATCTAAAGGTCCAGCCATCTCCTTTATCCTCCTTTCGATGATATCTATAAAGTTGGAGTATAGCTATAGGCACATGTCAGAGATAAATAGAACTATAGATATGACTTCTACGATACTGCAGTCCTTTTCAGACAAAGCAGCTGTGCCAAAATGTTAGACCTCAACCTTGGTTTTTGTCAAGTCAATCAGGGCTCTATATCAAATTGTCTGGCAGTAGATATGCTGCTTGAGACGGCACCAATTTCTGGACTCCATTGAAGGAAATCGGGAACAGCATAGCTGTGCCATCTTCAGCACCATATGTGTTGTACATTAGGGCAAGTAGAATGGTCTGTATACAGTGAAAATATGTGTGATAGATAACAAGAAGGCTGGATATGCCGATAATGCACATATCCAGCCTTGCCTGAAAACCTGATACCTACTATTTTAGCTCTTCCCTATTCTGAACATCTTAGTGCCACATACGGGGCATACTCCCTGAGTTGCCGGCCTACCATTCTTCATGATTATGCTCTTAGCATCCTTCATTTCCCTTTTGGCACGGCACTTAACACAATAAGCTTGCATTGGGTCTACCTCCTTTTTGTATGAACGATAAACTATTTACTTCCTGATGTCAATAGCTAGATGAGACTATTTGTGCGAATGTAATATTATTACTTCTTGCGGTGGGGAGTTCAGGTTTGGTAGTTGACATAAAGTCATTTTATAATAGTTAAAAGCTCTGACAGGTCGCCCTTTATGGTAATATCAGCGCTTTGCTCAACAGCTCGGGTTTTCGGATTGAAGGCTATCCCCAGACCAGCTTGCCTGAGCATGCATATATCAGCAATATTGTCGCCAACAGCTACAGTTCTTTCCAGTGGTATTTTTGTCTTTTCAGAAAGACTGACCAGGGCATTTAGCTTGCATACCGAGTGCTTCAGGCACCCCATTCTGTTGCTCGCCCAATTTAACGGCATCTCTACCTCTCCAGTTATCTTCCCTCCCTTCACAACAAGCTTATTAGCTACAGTGTAGTCAAAGCCCAGCCTTTTCTTTAACCGCTCGGTAACTATGGTGTAACTGTCGCTGATGATAGCCAGCACGTGCCCTTCCCTTTTGAGTTCCAGTGCAGTCATTTGGATGCCCGGTGAGAGTGGAATTTGGTCGAAGGTATCAATGACTTCATTAGCCATTATTCCTTTCAGCAGAGAGGCGATGCTTCTTGTCTTCTCGTACTCTGGAATGTTCCTTGACATTATCTCCCTTAGCTCTGCCTCAAAGCCAAATCTATGAACCAACCTGAAAATAAACCTATCAGCAATTAGGGTGCCATCCATATCAAAGACTATCAGTCTCGGCTCTGTGGAACAATTTGGCATCGCTATCCTTTTAGTGCTGAATACGAGTCCATGCGCTCAGCCATAAAGTCGATAAAGCTCTTGATGTTCATCTTGCGAAGAGGGAGGTTAATGCGGGGCTTGGCTGGCTCCTCACCCCGCTTGATAGCTCGTTGGGCTACTAACTCCCTGATAACCATTCGTTCCGTCTCCTCCTCACAAAGCTGGGAGTGATAAACGGTGCTAAGCCCCTGGAGCAGCATTTCTCGCAGGTGCACTATGCCCTTTTCCTCGTGGAAGTGAGGGTTTCTGCTCTCTATCTGGAATATTTCTATGCCATCCTTGGCTACTTTCTGATTAGCCGTGGGTAATACACCGCCGTAGTCCTCACAAAGAGACACAAGCTCCTGCGGCTCAACGGCGTAGCCCGAAGCGAAGGGCAGTATTTTCGCCAGATTGATGCTCATAGCATGTTCGCCCGCATTTGCTGTCTTTATGATATCGGTTTCAAATCCTGTTTTTGATGAAATTAAAGAATTCAGGCACTTATTTGTTGTTTCTGATACTCGCCCCCATTTTCTGAAGTAGATTTCACCTGATATCTTCGGTTTGTATCGCCACAGAATCCTGACCATGGCATATGGCGACTGTGCGATACTGAAGCCAGCAGCATAGCACTTTACATACTCCCAGACTGCCCCGGGAAAGTAATTATCAGCGTCAACAAAACCGACATATTCCTTTTGCGCCAGCATAGCCACTAGTAAACCGATTACCATCCCCTCGCTTTTGCCATCTCTTACTGCTTTTCCATCTTCATCCAGCAAATCAGTATATCCAGCTTGGGCTAAAGCCTGAGCCAGAACCGGGTCTTTTTGGTGGATAATCAAAGCTTGGCTCTGAGTAAAATGGCAAAACTGTTCCAGGGTATCCCTTTCCATCCCGAATCTGTCAACTGGCTCTTGCCCACTGTTAGAGATTACTATTATCAGGCACTCATGAGGAACGCCGCTGATAACCCCCTCAAAGAGCTTGAGCTTCTCATCCTTAATCGGGATAACAATAGCCATTTTCTCCTCAAAGTCCTTGATAACATCCTCTTCTATTTTGTCTACAGCTATCGCTTCCTTAAGCGGCATGTCAGCTCTCCTACCGGAATCAAGCTCTAAGACCTTTTGCACATCATTTATCTTTAGAGAGCCGAAGCGCTCAGTATATCTTTGCTTTTCTATACGCATCTTCTTGTCCTTAACAGCAATACGATGGCTGATACTAGCACAATAGCAGCTTATTGTAAACAGAATTCACTAGATAAAGCAAAATGCAAATCTGTTAGGGGAGATGTGGTAGCTACAAGGGTGCTTCAGTGACTACTTCTGTTCCCTTGCCCCCTTCTGAATTTACCCTCAGGGTGCCACCAAGCAACTGAGCCCGTTCATACATTCCAATAATGCCAAGCTTACCGGTGCTGGCGAGGTCTTCTACTCGGGTTGGTAATTCAAAGCCTTTTCCGTTATCGCTCACTGTCATCTCGATTTTGTTGTCGCCAAACTTTAGTTTGACTACAGCCATGGATGCCTCGGCATGTCTTCTGATATTGCCTAATGCTTCCTGAGCAATGCGGAACAGGAGTAGCTGAACCTCGGCTGGCAAGGTGCGCTCAGTGCCCTCTATTTCAACGCGGGCTTTAATTTGGTAATTCTTTGCCAATTCCTCTGTCATCCACTCCAGGGCAGCTACTAAGCCTAGGTCATCTAATATTCTTGGTCTTAGGTCCTGGGCAAAGCTCCGCAAACTGTCTAACGCCTCCACGGTCCTGGCGCGCAAGTCCTCCAGTTTCTCCTTAAGTGGTTCAGGTAACCTTGGTCGGGGGCTTGAGGTGATTGTATCCAAACGCTGGGTGATTAGGAGCAGGGGTGGAGCCACCTCATCATGCAATTCTCGGGCAATGCGCTTTCTTTCCTCCTCTTGTGCCTTGGTGATTAACTGGACATAGTAACGCATGTTCTCCTGCAATTGCTTCTCTTCAGTTATATCCTGTAAGGTCTCTATAGCACCTATTATCTCTCCGCTTTTATTTCTGATAGGGCTGGCAGTAAAATGAAGCCATTTTCCATGCTCGCCGAGGTCTGGAAAGAAATCTTCGGCTTCATAGGCACCATCAATTAGGCGGGCTTTTTTATATTTACCCCGATAATATGCCTCTATTTCATCTGCGGATGCCCCATCCACAATTAAATCGGCCATAGCTGGTCTCTTCTCAGTGTAAAATGCCCGCCATTGCTCATCTGTCCCGACTATTTCCTGTCCGCTTATGCCGGAAAGGGATTCGATGGCTGTATTCCAATGAGTGACTTTATGCTGTTTATTAATAACAAATGATGGAATGGGAGAGCCATCAATAATCTTTGAAAGCATCTCCTCTGCATCCTTTTCTTCGGTTACATCCCTGGCGACATGTTGGAAGCCTCTTACCTCCCCGTCGATGATGACCGGACTGGTAGCCATCTTCATTATCCTTACCACACCATCCTTCCTGAGCAATCGCTGCTCATAGGGTTGTTCAATAGCCTCTCCATCAAGCAGCCTGCGCCTAACTTCCCTAGCCACATCTAAAAATTCCTCGGTGAGGAACTGCTTAATGTTCATGCCAGCCCATTCCTTAAGGCTATATCCGGTAAGCTTTTCAAACGCTCTGTTTCCATCCAAGATATTACCCTCTATATCATGAACCCACATGGCATCATTGGCATTCTCAAACAGGTATTGATAGTTTTGCTCAGACAGTTCAAACTTTGTTTCCATTATTCACTCTCTATCCCAGAAGGCACATCATCAAGGGTGATATAGCCCTCTTTTAACCCTTTGACTATAGCCTCAGTGCGGGAGCCAACCCCCATTTTGTTAAAGATATTGGTGAAGTGGGCTTTCACTGTGCGCACGGTAAGAAAAAGCTGTTTGGCAATATCCTTGTTACTCATTCCTCTAGCTCCCAACCTCAAAACCTCAATCTCCCGGGGGCTGAGCAAACCTCTTGCTTCAGCCTCACCACTTCCCTTGGCTGAGCCTATGGCACGTTCCAGAAGCTTGCGAGTTATTACCGGGTCAAGTACCGAATCACCAGAACGCACAGCACGGATGGCTCCTATAATGTCATGGCCACGTGCGCTTTTCAGTAGATAGCCGCAGGCTCCAGCCTCCAGAAGTCCGATAATGTAGCGGATGTCACTGTAGGCAGTTAGTACCAGTATAGCGGTAGCTGGGCTTGCCTGTTTTATCAACTTGGTAGCCTCAACGCCGCTAAGTTTGGGCATAACGATATCCATTAATACCACATCTGGCTTTAGCTCAGTGCCCAACTTGACCGCTTCGTCACCATCGCTAGCCTCACCAACTACCTCTAAATCCCTCTCCCGCTCTAGTAGATTGTGCATCCCTTCCCTGAGCACAGCATGGTCATCAGCAATTAAAATCCTAGTCTTTGGCACAATACACCCTCTTTCTTGCTGAACAAAACAGCTACCAAGCTAATTTTAAGGTTTTTGAGTCAGAATCTCAAGTGCTTGGGCTAGGGTCCCTTTATAGCGGCCTAAAGATTTAAGACCTTTGGGCATATCTTAATATACACCTTAGGCACACAGAAATAGGGTAGACGGTCGATGTAGTGTCACCTGCCAGGCGGTATGCTATAGGTAGAACGAAGCTGAGGAGGTACTGTGATGGTACAAGCGGCAATTGGAAAGACAAAGGCTGTTACTCCTGAGGAGAGGTTGAAAGGGAGAGAGGCAATCCTGGCGGTTCTGGCTAGAGCTGCTGATGACAGCAAGTTCTTGGCTCGGCTTGCCGAGAACCCAAGTGAGGCACTCACCGAGTATTACACCCTAACCCCGGAGGAGATGGCAGCGCTGGCTAGTGGTGACATAAAGAAAATAGAGAGTTGGGTGGGCAAGCTAGACCAGCGGCACGCAACCTGGCTGTGGTGTCGCTTAAGCCAGGAGAAATGGTGAGCGCAGCTAGTCATATAGATTGACTGTTGCTGCTATGGAGAAGCAAATGGCACACAACAGGAAAAAATCGGCTAGACCAACAACCTCTACGCTGAATAGCAGGCAACGTAATGCTGGAGTTGATTTCTCAGAGATGTTAAGGGTTCGCCAGGAAGCAGTTGAAACGGCAGTTCAGCTGGAGGCTGCGATTGATAGGGTAGGTAAAGCAGCCACCACCGAGGCTTATTCACCTCTTGAGGTAGCCCATAAGGCAGAAGCGGTGGGGGTAGCCAAGGGGACACGCGATACCTGGAGCACGATACTTTTGGGCATTCTGGCTGGTGTTTTCATTGGTCTGGGGGCAATGTTTTGTACCTTAGTCACCACCGATGCGGGCTTGGGCTTTGGGCTCACTAAGCTGTTAGGAGGACTAGCCTTCTGCCTAGGACTAATTCTGGTGGTGGTGGCTGGGGCTGAGCTTTTTACCGGTAATTGCCTGATTGTGATGAGCTGGATGAGCGGACGTACTAGCCTTGCCCAGCTACTTCGAAATTGGGGATTGGTCTATTTTGCCAATTTTCTGGGGGGATTAAGCCTGGCGGGATTGATGTTCTATACATACCAGTGGGCGCTTAATGGTTATGGAGTAGGAGCCAATGCCCTGCTCATCGCCAATGCCAAGGTAAACCTTAGCTTCGGTTCAGCTTTAGCACGAGGTATCCTGTGTAATGCCCTAGTTTGCTTGGCTATCTGGCTATGCTTCAGCGCCCGCACTATTACCGGCAAAATACTTTCTATCCTGTTCCCCATCACCGCCTTTGTTGCCGCTGGCTTTGAGCACAGTATTGCCAATATGTACTTTATACCTATGGGAATGTTGCTAGCCGGCCAGCCCGCCGTCCTCGCTGCAGCCGGGGTAACGGCTGACGGTATGGCTAATCTCACTTGGGCTGGGTTCGTTGGTAACCTGGTTCCAGTGACCATTGGCAATATTATCGGCGGTAGCATCCTGGTAGGTGCTATCTACTGGCTGGCTTACTTACGCCGCGAACGAGCCACTGAACTAGTTACCGCCAGACCCTGGATGAGAGTAGTTATCCCCAACCTTGTCCGCACCAAGCCGGCAGCCTCAGTTCCTGGTCAGCTAGCAGAACCAATTCGCACTCAGATAACAGAGCTGATTTGCGCTAAACTAGAAGAACCTGCCGCCCTCGACACTGGGGGCAAAGCCCTATTAGCCGTGCTGGGTAGAGCCAGGGACGATAGCAGTTTCTTGGCTAGACTAGCTGAGAACCCTACCCAAGCGCTTGAAGGCTACGACATGACTTCCGAGGAAAAAGCAGCCCTGGCAAGCGGGGACATTAAATGGATTGAATCTAAGCTTGGCATCTTAGATGAACCACTGCGAACCTGGCTTAATGGCAGGTTAGCTCAGGAAAAGTGGTGAGCGGTTAGTTAATAATTTGCTTCTGTTGTTGACTGGGTGAATCTTGTTGTACCTCTAGCTAGTTGGAAAATATACCTTAAACAGTGTAAAATAGATTCTTGTGCAGTAAGCCACGATGCACAGAAAATTTTGGAGGGCGACAAATGGACAAGCTAGAGGTACTGAAAAGGTCTGATGTATTCCACTACCTAGACGATGATGACCTTAAGGAAGTGGAAGAGATGTGCACCCCAGAAGTATTTGAGGCAGGGACAATCATAGGCAAGCAGGATACGGAGTCAGATAAGCTATATGTAATTGAAGAGGGACTGGTGTCCATTATCCTTGAGCTAGGTCCAACGGATAAGCGACAAATCCAAACTGCCTCCAATTTTGAATGTATTGGCTGGTCAGCTTCGATACCGCCATTCCGTTGCGTTTGTACAGCCAAAGCCCTGGAGAGGACAACAGGGTTTGCCTTTAACGGAAAGGAGTTGCGCAATTTAGTTTACACCAACCCCAAGTTGTGCGCTGGAATTGCCGGTGGAGTAGCCTATGTGATTTCACAAAGGCTGCGGGCTGCATTCACCCAATTGATGGGTGTTGCCTACCAGGATTAACCTGAAGAATAATATACCGTCAGCCTCTGAGACAATCCAATCTTAGCCATTGAATTGATTGTGTCAGGTTTTATGAGCAACGTAGGAAAGGATTTAGAGCTAGAAGGAGAGCTATCTGTGGAAGAAGCGAAAACAATTACCTCTATGATGGAGGAAAAGAGGGTATTCAACCCTCCAGAACAAATCAGGCAAAATGCGTACATAAAGAGCCTGGACGAATATAAGAGAATTTATCAAAGGTCTGTTGACGACCCTGAGGGCTTCTGGGGAGAGTTGGCAGAGCAACTGGATTGGTATAAAAAGTGGGATAAGGTGCTGGTCGAAGATTTCAAGGAAGCCGACCATGAATGGTTTGTCGGTGGTAAGCTCAATGTCTGCTATAACTGCCTGGACAGGCATCTTAAAACCTGGAGGAAAAATAAAGCAGCTCTAATCTGGGAGGGAGACACTGGTGATAGTAAGACGCTGACCTATCAGCAATTATATTATGAGGTGTGCAAGTTCGCTAATGTACTGAAGAAGCACGGTGTTAAGAAGGGTGACCGGGTATCTATCTATCTGCCCATGATTCTTGAATTGCCTATTGCTATGCTAGCCTGTGCTCGGATTGGGGCTATTCACAGCGTTGTTTTCGGCGGTTTTAGTGCTGAGGCACTGAGGGATAGAGTGCTGGACTGTGGGACTAAAATCCTTATCTGTGCCGATGGCTACTACCGGGGTGGTAGGATTATCAGGAGCAAGGACAATGCTGATATCGCCGCTGCGGCATGTCCTGAGGTAAAGGGTATGATTGTGGTTAGGAGAGCCGATATCGGAGTAAATATGCAGTCTGGTCGTGACTATTGGTGGCATGAAGAAATGGCTGCTGAAGATATCAAGCCATATTGTGAGCCTGAGGTGATGGATGCTGATGACCCCCTCTATATCCTCTATACCAGCGGTAGCACAGGAAAACCTAAGGGGGTTCTTCACACCCAGGCTGGTTATCTCCTGTTTTGCTACCAGAACCTTAAGTGGATATTTGATGTCAAGGAAGAGGATACCTTTTGGTGCACGGCAGATATCGGCTGGGTAACCGGTCATAGTTTTATCGTCTACGGACCATTAGCTTTTGGCGCCACCGGTCTGGTATTTGAAGGGGTCCCAACCTACCCCCACCCCGATAGATTCTGGGATATTGTGGAAAAGTATCAGGTTAATATTTTCTATACTGCCCCTACTGCCCTTCGGGCGATAATGCGGGAGGGGGATGACTGGCCCGATAAGCATGACTTAAGCTCCTTGCGCATCTTGGGCTCAGTTGGTGAACCGATTAACCCTGAGGCTTGGATGTGGTATTACAATGTAATTGGTAAGGGTAAGTGCCCAATCGTAGATACCTGGTGGCAGACGGAGACTGGCGGTATACTGATTACCCCTCTGCCAGGGGCTATCCCCACTAAACCGGGCTCAGCTACATTGCCATTCCCTGGGGTTGAGCCAGCGGTGCTCAGGCAGGATGGCTCTGTTGCTGATGTCAACGAGGGTGGTTACCTGGTGATTAAGAAGCCCTGGCCGGGTTTGATGCGGCGGGTCTACGGTGAGCCAAAGAGGTTTAAGGAGACCTATTTTGTTCAGTTCCCCGGGGTATATAACACCGGCGATGGCGCCAGGATAGATAAGGATGGCTACTACTGGCTGATGGGAAGAATAGACGATGTTATTAATGTCTCCGGTCACCGCCTAGGTACCGCTGAGGTTGAAAGTGCTCTGGTATCCCATGAATCGGTGGCTGAGGCTGCGGTTGTTGGCATGCCCCATGAGATTAAGGGACAGGGCATATATGCCTTTGTTACTCTAAAAGCCGACGTGGAGAAGTCTGGTGCCCTCAAGAAGGAGCTGGTGGCTCACGTTCGTAAAGAGATTGGACCGATAGCTACACCAGATAAGCTCCAATTTGCTGACGGTCTGCCCAAGACCAGAAGCGGCAAGATTATGCGCAGGATACTGACCAAGATTGCTGCTGGCGATGTTCAGAATTTGGGCGATACCAGCACCCTGGCTGACCAATCAGTGGTTGATACCTTGGTCGAGGGAAAGCAGTAAAGGTAATAGTAGCTGCCACCTTAACCTGCACTAAAAATATTTCCCTCTCAACTCACAGGATGGGTAGGTATCTCTTGAGCTCATATTCAGTCACCTGAGTTCGGTACTGGTCCCACTCAATCCTCTTGTTCTTGATGAAGGCATGGAAAACATGGTCACCAAGGGCTTTTCGCACCACCTCACTCCTTTCCGTGAGCTGGATAGCCTCCCAGAGGCTGGCAGGCAAAGCCCCTATCCCCCTTTTCGCCCTTTCCTCCTCGCTCATCTCATACACATTTTCTTCCACAGGGTCTGGAACCTGGTATTCTTTCTCAATCCCTTCCAGCCCGGCAGCGAGCATCACGCTGAAAGCAAGGTAAGGGTTGCAGGCAGGGTCGGGGGACCTGAGCTCTATTCTGGTGGCATTTTCCTCGCCTGGCTTATACTCCGGAACTCGAATCAGGTCAGCACGATTTCTCCGCGCCCAGGAAAGGTAGACCGGCGCCTCGTAGCCAGAAACCAGCCGCTTGTAGGAATTGACCCACTGATTGGTAATGGCAGTGATTTCCGGAGCGTGCTTCAGCAGCCCGGCTATATAGCACTTGGCTATTTTAGAAAGGTGATACTTATTATCCCTGTCAAAGAAGGCGTTCCGGTCACCCTTGAACAGGGATTGGTGGACATGCATGCCACTACCGTTGATGCCAAAAATCGGCTTGGGCATGAAGGTGGCATAAACCCCATGCTTTAGGGCTATTTGCTTGGCTACCAGTCGGTAGGTCATCACGTTGTCAGCCATGGTCAGGGCATCCGTGTACCTCATATCTATCTCATGCTGGCTGGTAGCTGCCTCATGATGGGAATACTCAATGCCAATGCCCATCTCCTCCAGAGTAAGCACCGTTTCTCTCCTCAGGTCGGTGGCTGCATCCAAGGGAGTCATATCGAAGTAACCCCCTTCGTCTAAAGTCTGGGTCCCTTTTGAATCCTGAAAGTAGAAATATTCCAGCTCAGGTCCCACATAGAAGGTGTAGCCCATGTCTGCTGCCCGTTTCAGATTTCTCTTCAAGGCATACCTGGGGTCGCCTTCAAAAGGCTCACCTCCAGGCATCAGGATGTCGCAGAACATTCGGGCTACAGCATGCTCAGTGGGTCTCCAGGGGAGCAGCTGGAAGGTATCAGGGTCGGGCAGAGCCACCATATCGCTCTCATCGATGCGGGCAAAGCCCTCAATTGAGGAGCCATCAAATCCCATCCCATCCTCCAGAGCTCCTTCTAGTTCCTCCATAGTGATGGCAAAGCTCTTGAGGAAACCCAGGATGTCGGTAAACCACAGCGTGATAAATTTTACACCATGCTCCTTGACCATCTCGAGGACATATTCTTTGCCTTCTTCTCTGCTTCTGTTTACCAATTTTTTTACCTCCTCTTTAAATAGCGTTTGCCGTTTTGGCTACATCCTCATCCTATGGCACCAATTATAATAGAAGTCGGCAGAAAAACAAAGGCGCAGGTGCGGAAGAATTCCGTAGTTGTTGCCAGACAGCCTCCTGGTTAATAGCTTACTATACCCGAATTCTATTTGCACTATCCTGAAATCCACCAATCGGGATACTGAACCAGGGGTTGACAAAACGATTTGACCGGTGTAGCATAGGCAAACAGTTGCCTATTGCCTAGAAAGGAGAGCATCATGGTCGGCTTTGAAACACAAGGGGTTGAGAGAAAAGTGCTCTCTATCCTGAGGATTTTGAGTGACTCCCAAGAACCACTCGGAGCCAGGGTTGTTGCCCGCCGCTTGAAAGACCACGGGATTGAGCTGGGTGAACGGGCGGTGCGCTACCACCTGAAGCTGATGGATGAGCGGGGGTTAACCCGGACTGTAGGCAGAGATGGCAGACTAATCACCGAGTCAGGGATTGACGAGCTAGGGAGCGCCCTGGTCAGAGATAAGGTCGGCTTCGCTATCTCACGGATTGAGCTACTTGCCTTCCGCACCAGTTTCAATGAGGAGAAACGCACCGGTTCGATTCCAATAAATATCTCCTTTTTCCCCAGAGAGAAGTTTGCCCAAGCACTCCAAGCCATGAAGCCAGCTTTCGCCCAAGGGCTTTGCGTCAGTGACCTAGTGGCAGTAGCCCAAGGAGACGAGCGTTTAGGGGAGGTAACCGTTCCTGCCGGGAAGATAGGATTGGCGACCGTCTGTAGCATTGTAGTAAATGGTAGCCTACTCAAGGCTGGGGTTCCGATAGACTCCAGATTCGGCGGCATCCTCCAGGTTAAAAATCACCATCCGCTTCGCTTTGTAGAGCTAATCCATTATGCTGGCTCCTCGCTAGACCCTTCAGAGGTATTCATCAGAGCCAAAATGACCTCGGTCAGTGAGGTGGTAGCCACCGGCAACGGGAAAATACTGGCTAACTTCCGTGAGATACCTGCCCTCTGCCGCCCGATAGCGGAAGAGGTGGTAGCCAAACTGAAAGAAGCCGGCTTGGGAGGACTGCTCTTGATGGGTAACACCAGCGAACCAGTGTGCGAAATCCCGGTAGAACTTAATAGAATTGGGGTGATTCTCCTCGGGGGCTTGAATCCCGTGGCTGCCGCTGAGGAAGCTGGCATAGAAACTGAAAATTACGCCATGAGCACCATCATTGAGTTCCAGAATCTAATCAAGTTTTGGGAGCTTGTGAGATGAAAGAGATAAGAATTATACCCTGCCTCGACGTTAAGGAGGGGAGAGTGGTAAAAGGGGTAAATTTTGTCAACCTGAGGGATGCCCGTGACCCGGTGGAGGCAGCCGGAGCCTACTGTCGGGAGGGGGCTGATGAGCTTGTCTTCCTGGATATCTTCGCTACTGTAGAGAATAGAAAAACAAGGCTGGAATGGGTCAAAAAGGTCTGTGATGTGGTTACTATCCCCTTCGCCGTCGGTGGAGGCATCAGCAGTATTGAGGATATGGCAGCACTAATCGACCTTGGTGTGGACAAGGTTTCAATAAATACCGCCGCAGTGAAGAAGCCAGAACTCATCAAGGAAGCTGCCAAGCAGTTTGGCAGGGAGAGACTGGTTGTTGCCATTGATGGCAGGAAGAATTCCCCGGGTAGTGGTCTCCCCCGACTTGAAGTAGTGGTAAAAAGCGGCACCGAGTCTACCGGGCTTGAGATTGTTGACTGGGCAAGGCGGGTGGAAGAGCTGGGCGCAGGAGAGATTTTGCTTACCAGCAAGGACGCTGATGGAACAAAGGAAGGCTACGATTTGGAGATGACCAGAGCGGTAGCCGAGGCGGTTAGTATTCCAGTTACTGCTTCAGGCGGTGCTGGTAAGTTAGAGCACCTTTATGATGCTGTGGTGACAGGTAAGGCATCCGCAGTTCTAGCTGCTTCCATCTTCCACTTCGGAGAAATATCTATACCTGAGGCCAAAAGATACCTTAAGGAAAGGGGAATACCAGTGAGAAGGTGAGGAGTGATAGAAAGGAGATATGCTACGGAGAAAAAACCATTGAGTCTATTTGAGGCTACACAAGCCCAGCTAGATGAAGTAGCTAGCATGCTCCATTTGGAGCCTGGCATCCATGCTGTTCTCAGAGAACCTATGAAAGAGCTTCAAGTATCTATACCGGTGAGAATGGATGATGGGCAGACTAAGATTTTTAAGGGGTTTAGGGTTCAGTATAATAATGCCCGTGGACCATTTAAAGGGGGTATCAGGTTCCATCCCGATGAGACAATTGATACCATTAGGGCGTTAGCTGCTTGGATGACCTGGAAATGTGCTGTAGTAGGTACTCCCTTTGGGGGTGGTAAAGGGGGGGTTATTTGCAATCCTAAAGAGATGTCTAGTGGTGAATTGGAAAGGTTAAGCCGTGGCTATATAGACGTAATATGGGAGTTTATTGGTCCTGACAGAGATATCCCAGCGCCAGATGTATATACCAATCCACAGATAATGGGGTGGATGATGGACGAGTATTCAAGATTAAGAGGCTATTACACCCCGGAAGTGATAACAGGAAAGCCCTTAGCTGTAGGTGGTTCACTGGGTCGCGATGATGCCACGGCTCGTGGCGGATTATATACCATAATAGAAGCCGCCAAACATTTGGACATTAATTTGCCGGCAGCTACGGTAGCGGTTGATGGCTATGGCAATGCCGGCTCATATATCGCCATCCTAATAAATGATATCCTAGGGTCTAAGATTGTAGCTGTTAGTGACTCCAAAGGCGGTATCTATAATAAACAGGGTTTAGAGCCACGAAAAGTTTTACAGCATAAAGAGGAAACTGGCTCGGTTATCGACTTCCCAGAGGCGGAGAATATCAGTAATGACCAGTTGCTAGAACTAGGGGTTACAGTATTGTGCCCTGCGGCTTTGGAGAATGTAATAACCAGGGAAAATGCCCCTAGAATCAGGGCAAAGATAGTAGCTGCATTAGCCAATGGACCAATTACCCCAGAGGCAGATGAAGTATTAAACCGCAATGGGGTATTTGTGATACCTGACATTCTGTGTAATGCTGGAGGGGTCACCGTTTCCTATTTTGAATGGGTTCAGTGCTTAAATAGATGGCATTGGGATGAGGAGGAGGTTCACCGGCGGCTCAGCACAAATATGACGAAAGCATTCCAAGCCGTCTTGGCTGAATCCTTAAAGCGTAGGGTTAGTATGGGATTAGCAGCTCATGTTGTTGCTGTAGCGCGTGTAGCAGAAGCGATGAGAGCGAGGGGCTGGTTATAAGGACAACACTAGTGGAAGCTGAACAAGTTGGACAAATGCGTAACGACATAGATTAATTATGCTTGCCGTTATCGCCTAGTAAGAGGGTCCCATCTTGTGACCAGCTTTTCAAAAGAGTCCTCCGGGAACTTCTCCTTGAATAGCCGATAGTAGTATATCTCTGCTTCAGACTTCAGTGCTATGGTGGACTCGGTCTGTTCATACGTAGAATCTTCTGCGGAGCATGCTCTCTGCCCAATCAATTCAGTAACTTTTGCTGAGCCAGCCCCTGAGGCAAACGCCTGCTTCACCCTATTTGATATATTGCTAGGCAGCAAACCAGTGAAGGCTTTCCTCAAAATCCACTTCTCAACCTTTTTCTTGCCATAGACCTTCCATGCTGGGGGAATCTTGGAGCAAAAGGCAATGACCCTCCCATCTAAGAAGGGGGGACGAAATTCCAGCGAGTGAGCTGCCATCATCCGGTCAAGCCTCTGGAGCCCTGTGTGGTAGGCATTGCTGATTAGGTCTTGAGAAAGTTGAAGGAACTCTGTTTCGTTTCTGGCTTCCTTCAGTTCGTGGTAACCCCCCAGGAATTCATCAGCCCCCTCACCACATAGCACACAATCGGTATGCTGGGCAGCCAGCCTGGCGGCGAAATAATTGGCTACCGCTCCATAGACACAGTCCTCATCGAAGGACTCTAGGTGGTAAATGACCTGAGGCAACACCTGCTCTATTTCCTTCTCCCTGTAGATATAGTCATAGTGCTCAGTGCCCAAATACTGTGCCATCTCTCGTGCCCGCCTCAGGTCTTCAGAGTCATTTATGCTAGCACCTACGGTAAACGTCTTTAGGTCTGGCTGAAATTCCTTTGCCAGGTAGGCAACAATGCTCGAGTCCAGACCGCCGCTGAGCAGGACGCCGCTAACATTGCCAGCCTTCAGCCGCATCTCCACAGCCCCCTGTAATAGCTCGGCGAGAATGCGAGCCGCTTCTTCAGGGCTATCAAATTCGGGAACCGAATATCGTGGGCTCTTGAATGGTCGAAGTCCCTGCTGTTGAGTATAGACATGTCCCGGCGGTAGTTCCAGAACCTCGGCACATAAACCCAGGAGGGCTTTCATCTCAGAGGCGAAGTAGAGAGCACCATCCTTATAACCGTAGAAGAGCGGACGCAGTCCCACGGAGTCCCTAGCCAGTATTAGCTCGTTATCAGTAGCTAAACAAAGGGCGAAATCGCCGTCCAGCCGCTCCACAAATGTAGGACCAAATCTGCTATAAAGGCTAACCAGGAGGTCTGCTTCAGGCAACTGAATCCCTTCTTCAGAGTAGAGATGACCATCTATTACCACAACTGTGTCAGCCATCTGTGCGTATGCTCTTCCTGAATGCTCAGCCTCTGAGGGTAGAACACAGCATCCAAGGGCAACTCTCTTTCCAAGGTGTATCCACTCCCCCCTCGGTCCTCGGTGATGTAGCCTGCTCAACATCAACTCTAAGACATCTTTGCTGCCCGAACTAGTTCCTGAGATACCAGCCATATCTATAAATCCTCCTGCCAAATGATGACAAAAGCTCTCACTTCACCACCTCAAAGATAGCCACCAGCCCATGTCCGCATCCCCACCCCTGCTGCAGCCTCATCTCCAGTTCCCTAAGGCAGTAGCCCAATTGCGGTTCGACCAGGCTAGCTCGAGCATTTCCTATTTTCATCTTAGCTGCCGCTTTCACTATGTCCTTCATAGCACTGAGCGACCTCCTAAGAGACAAAGGCATCTCTGCCAACGCTTCCGGGACTTTGCTTCCCTCAAGTAGTGCCTTGGTATAGGTTATCAGGTAGTTCCAGCAATCAGCGAACCTCTGGTGGTAGGTATTTACCTCAGTGAAGCCGTCTCTGGGGATATAGAGAATCAAGACCTCATCTAGATTGGTGCACAGGTTGGGCTCAAAAAGAGAATTGACCAATCGGCGCAGGGGCTGACAGAGGGGGTGGTATTGGGCTGTGTCCATGTGGCGCCCCACGAATGAGGAGCGGTCAGCCAGCTTGCGCAAAGCAATGCTCCTCCCAGCCCTCCTCCTAGCTTGCCGGTAGACTTGCAGAACCTCACTGCGTCCCATGAGCCTCAGCTGGAAATAGGTCAGCTGGTGTTGCTTTGTTCCACCGCCTGGATAGATATAGGAAATGGCGTAGTCTATCCACTGGTTATGCTCAAAATCCCTTGTCCACAGCGTCTGCCACTCATATGAGAAGCGCCCCAGCCAGTCAACGATGACGAGGGCGCCATCTTTGCTGTGCCTGGCGATGTTACTCAATAGTTCCACGGTCTGCTCATCGGTGTTGTGGGATAGCGTTCCGTAGTTAGCCAGATACAGGTCATACGGCTGTTCCTTGGAGAATCCATAGTCATTAAAGTCCGAGAGGACGAAGACCGCATTCTGTTCGTTCCCGTAGATGTCCTGCGCCTGCCTCAGCAATCCCTCGTTTATATCAACTCCTTTGTAAAACTCAAGCATGCCGGGCTTTATAACCCTCTCTGAAATCAAGGACTTGCTGTTGCTGATGCTAGTGACGAACTCAAAGCCATCCCCACTGCCGCATCCCAGGTCCAGTACACGAAGCCTTTCACCACGCTCCTCTTTTCGGGCTACCAGTTGCTCCAGATAGGGTCTGAGGTAAAGACCAAGCTCTTCATCCTCCCAGAAGCGGCGCACGTTATCGTATTTTCCCAGAAGCCCATCGTTCTTTTGGTAGTGACCGCTTCTAAGCGCCTCATTGTAAGCATCTATCTCAGCCATGGTCTCCCCCTTTATTCTCTTTGCCGGAGCTTAGAGATTCCGTTACCCTTACTGCCTGGAAGCCATCAGCCCCGTAGCCATCAGCACCTATGTCTTGAGCAAATTTCTCCGAGACAGCAGCCCCACCGATGATAATCTTCACCTTGTCCCTAAGCCCACTTTCTGTGAGTGCCTGGATGGTGTCCTTCATGTGTATCATGGTGCTGGTAAGCAGGGCAGATAATCCCACAAATTGAGGCTTTTCTTCTCTTACCGCAGCTACAATGGCTTGGGGGGAGACATCATTGCCCAAATCCTTGACCATGTAACCGGCCCCCCGAAGCAGTATGGAGACTATGTTCTTTCCGATATCGTGAAGGTCTCCTTCTACCGTAGCCACAATTATCTTGCCTTTGGACTTGATGCCACTCTCGGCGAGGCGGGGCTCCAGTATCTCCATAGCTGCCCCCACTGCTTCAGCCGAGGCTAGCATATCCGGAATATAATACTCCTTAGCCTCAAATTTCTGCCCCACGATGTCCATGCCTTCGGTTAGCCCCTTATTTATTATATCCCTGAGGCCGATGCCTCGGGCAAGGGCTTTCTCGGTAAGCTCGCTGACTCCCGGCTGCCCCACCACCCCCTCATCAAAGCCCTCATCATCCTGGGTTACCCTTCCTTGGATGACATTTTCCTTGATAAGTGCCAGTATATCTTCTGTCATCTTCTACACCGTCCTATGAATCTCTCAATCTGGTCAACAGACCAGGAACTTCCTGAAACACCTTATCCACGACCTGCCCAGCTATATGGGATGGCGGCAATGATAGAATCTCCTCCATCCTCTCTCGCGCCCGAAAGAGCGTCTTGTCTACCATATCTTTGCCTTCGCCTTCGAAGGGATATGGGGGTGCAATCTCTCCAGAACGAAGCGCACTCCGCACAAATCGGATATAGAGCTTATAGGAGGTGCCCATGACCTTTCTTATCTGCTCCAGAGATTCCGAAATCCTATCAGTGGTCACCATTGGCTGTCTGACAAATCTCTTTACTATGCCTATGTGGGCATCATCCAGCACTGCCTGAACGGGGCAGAAGGTATTGGTTCGCTCCAGAAGACCAAAGGCATAGTGAATATACTGAGGCCCAGCGAGCGTCACCAGGATGTGCGAAAATAGCCTTTCCACCGATGCCTGTATCCCTGGCACCATTGCATCGGAGATACCCCCGGTGGAGTAGCAGGGCAGACCGTAATAGCGTGCCATCTGGACGCAGTCAATGTTATATTGGTTGAACTCAGGGACTCCGTAGGAATCATAAAGGTCGACCATTCGGGCTCTGACCGGCACACTGCCATAGAGCACAGGAGCACCCCTGTTTACCAATTGGGTTAAGGCAATGCCCACTAGGAGTTCAGCGTTGATTTGAGCTACCATACCCTCTTCTCTAATTGGGGCAGTGGAGCCGCCCTGGGGGGAGCTGGAGATGACCAGAGGTATACCTCGCTTGGCTATCTCTATCGCTTTCTGTGTGGTATCGTCTACAAGCTGTAGAGGACTTTTTACCATGCAGGTAATGAAAGAGATGATGGGATTCTCCCTCAGCCTGTCCTCTCCGCCAGCTATAATCTGAGACATCCTGACCACATTGCCCAGTTGACCGAGCTCGGTTAACCCAGACATCACATGCTTGGTGGTATTGTTCAGTGAGGCGAAGAACTTGTTAACATCCTTGTTATCGCTGGTGATATCATCGTCCTGAATATTGACCGTGCGCAGAAAGCTGTCCCAAGAGTCTAGGTGCTCGCAGAGATGCGCTGCCCTGGCTAGCCTGTCCACAGTGCCCTTTTCTACCCTAAACACGGGGAACTCAACCTCAATGCCCGGGTTACGCTTATTGACAAAAGTCTCTATATCCACATCCAGCCAGTTGTTAGCCTCGGAGCCTGAGGCAAAGTACACCCTGGGCTCTTGTCCATTAAGGATGAGGCAGTTGTTCTCATCCCGTGCCCCCAGCTTCACCACCTTCGGTGCTGTCTGCACTGCATCGGTGATCACCTTCTCGGGTATCTTGAGAAGCCAGCAAGCGGCACCTCCCTGTTGGATGGACAAGACCTCAGCGCCATGGTCGCCAAAGATTTCAGCAGTGCTTCGGTTGAAACACACCACGCCAGGATCGGTCAGTATAGACAGGGAAGCCCGGTGTATCTGTTCCACCTGCTCCGGTTTGAGCCTCTGGTAGGGTTCTACTACTATCCCTTGTCTTGCCATAGTGTTTTTCTCTAATCTACTAAAATGCCCCTCCTGTGAGCCCTGATGTATCCCCTGCAAGAAGTGTCCTTGCCCGTAAGCATATCAGTCCACGATGTCCGCTATCTCCGAGAGCACTTGCTGTCTTACCGCAGCGGGCAGGCTGTAGTTATGGTTGGCTATAATCTCCCTCGCCCCTTCCGCTGCCCTTTCCCAGGTGGTCTTTCCTCCCCTGGCTTCCCACTCCTCCCTGCTATCCCTATCGCTCAGGGAGGGCTGGTAGTGCTCATCCCGCATGAAATGCCTGGTGTGCTTGGCGGTGATAAAATTACCACCCGGTCCTACCTGTTTGATGAGGTCAAAGGCTAGGGTCTCATCGTTCACCGCTATACCTTCAACTGCTCTCATCACCATTCCCAGTATCTCGTTGTCTATAACATACTTCTCATAGCATGTGGTCAGTGCGAATTCCATGAGCCCCGCAGCGTCGTGGATAAAATTAGCACCCGCTAAGGCACAGAGCAGGCTGGTGAGAGCAGACTCATAGCCACTCTGGGCATCCAGCACCTTAGAGTCGGTCATCCCGCCGGTGGCATAAAAGGGAAGCTTGTAGAACTGTGCTATTTGGGCGCCAGCCGCATTAAGGAGCCCCATCTCCACCGAGCCTGCTAGGTACTTGAGGTCCCTGAAATCAGTGCTGGCGGAAACCGAGCCAAAGATAACTGGTGTCCCCGGATTAATAATCTGGGTAAGGAGCACCCCCGTCAAGGAGTCCACAGTCTGAATCACCAGGTTTCCGGCGAGCGTTACCGGTGATGTAGCCCCACATAGAGGTTCAGCGGGACACACCAGAGGGATGCCAGCCTGGGCAATGGTCACCACCAGGTCGCCATAGTGCCTGTCCATCTTCAGGGGGCTCATGCTACAGGTTATCATGGAGATAGTAGGACGCTGGCGAAGCCTCTCCCCAGAGCCGGCAATAATCTCCGCCATCCGTATTACCTGCTTCACTCCATCGAGGGTGTAAACACCTCCCATGACATGCTTGGTGGTATTGTCTAGCCCGGCAAAGAAGCGGTTTACATCCACCTGCTCTACGGGCAGCTCGCTGGGATAGGTGGGCAGCATAAACAGGTGGATGTTATCCAACTGCTCAACCAGTTTAGCAATGCGCTTCAGGTCATCCAAGGTGGCTAGTTGCTTCTGTCCAGTGTCAGGGTGATAGATATAGAGAGCAGTGCCACCGGTTCCGGTGTATACCCGTTGCCCGCCCAAGAGGATGTCGTGCTTCTCATCTTGTCCACAGAGCCTAATCTCGGAAGGTGCCATCTCAATGAGTTCCATGACCCTTTTCCGAGACAGACGCACCAGATGCTTTTCCCTATCAACCCAAGCTCCAGCCCCTTTGAAGAGTTCCAGCGCTGTCTCCGAATTTACCTCAAAACCTACATCCTCAATGACTCGCATTGCAGTTTGGTGAATTCTATCTATCGACTCTTCAGTGAGAGGCTTGAAGCTACCCCCAGCCAATCCCTTTCGAATCATATCTTTAGATTCTACCTCCTGCTTGGACAATCACGCTTGTTGCAGGTTTTACAAGGGTTATAATGCTCCACACTGCTACTACGGAGCCCGATACCAATAATCGCCGATACCGACTTACGGGGAATCATCAGACACCCCTCGGTCAAGCGAACACCTGTTGACTTTCCACCCACAGCCCGGAAGAGCATCTTCTGATGGCTGATGTCCCAATCGCAGTAACCTGGGCTAAAGCGCGGGCTTATGCAAAGCCCCTGAGCACCAGTCATCTCCCCCATCCTGCCTTGCACAAAATCGGCTACTCTCTCAGCAGCATTTGACCCGATTGCATCTAACACAGCCGACTGAACTATAAGCCCATCCTCAGCCAGTCGGCAGGCCTTTTTCTCCAATCGATTGCCTATTGTCGATATGAATACCAAAACTTTACTGCACTGCTCCAGCAATTGGGCGATGACTCGGCTTCTGAAGACAATCGAACCCTCAATGAAAACACTGGAGCCCTCGACTCGCTCAATATTCTTGATGGTGTATGAATACGCTGGTTCGATAAGATGGTGAGCATACTCTACATACTCACCTATTAAAGATAAGATACGTGCCGGCGGCTTGTAATCAGCACTATATCCTAAGTAGCGACATACCTGCTTTCTGTCAATCTCAATCCCGTTGCAGGTAACCAGCATGTTGCTTTCACCTCCCTTCCCTCTGAAACAACGAGGTGGAGTGAAGCCTTATGCCTTTTACAGTGGCAACACCCACAGGATAGATTCTCAGCACGGGAGTGATTTACCAGGTAGCACATAAAAAAGGGCATTTGGTGGTGAGGAGAGTTTGATGGGGAAGAAGTGGATAATAAATCCAGTTACTAGGGCATTTATGTGAGAAGACAACCGAGCAGTTACATATCTGCAAGGTAAGTTGTGGATAGAGAACACCCCGCTCATATATCATGCTTTTGTTTCAGGTCACTTTCTACCTCCAGGTACGATGTGTCGTTCCTTTCCAAACCTTTATTCCGACACGGTATTTTAGCGCACGTCAACCCGCCTGTCAAGCCGACCCCGGGACGGGATTTATTAATATAATAAAAAGGCTGTGCCCCCGTCTATCGCAATTTTAGAGGGTTCCTGTTTCTATGGCTATTTTTTAACAGCACCCTCTCTTAGTTTTTTGGTAAAGTCGATAACTAATTCACTGCTACCTAAAATGATGTTTGCTGTCTATCCCTCTACCTAATCACCACCCGTCCTCTCTTTTTCCGGGGGTGGTGGGTAGGTTAATCTTGATTGTGAGGTCTTCATATCAACTAAGATTTCGGCAAGCTTCAGAGCGACAATTAACGGGTCCAAAACTGGTATGTTGTAGCCCTGTTCAGCCAGCCCATGTTTAACCTGGTCTGCCAGCCCAGCCATACCGGTACAGCCAAGAATAATGACATGTGCTCCATCCTCTTCAATTGCCTTTAGCGATGCTTCCGTCAATTTTTCGCTAAGTTTTGCCTCGTCCTGCAATTCGAGCACTGGTATATCAGGGGTAACAGCCCTCGCACTTGCAAGCTTGGTTGTGCCCAGTTTTGCTACCACTCTACTAACGATGAGGTTACCCCCAGATGTAGGTACAACCACTGAAAATTTGTGCCCCAGAAGCTGTGCCAGTGCCATAGTTGAGCTCCCTGGCCCAATGATGGGAACATCTGTTACTTCTCTGGCTGCATCTACCGCAACATCACCAAAGCAGTTGATAATGATGGCATCGGCTTTATCCGCTACCTCCCTAACCTTTTTGACCACATAAGGCGCAGCTATAACCCCATCATAACAACATTCAATAGAGGCAGGACCTTTATCAATGCTTACCACCCGTAATTGGGTTTCAGACGATGCTGCTGGTTCAGCTTCTCTGAGTGTCATCTTCTCAAATTCTTTAGTTATTAGTGGGTTTATAATGTATATTGATTTCATCTCTGTCCTCTCCATCACCTATTCTAAGCGGCACTCCCCTTATTAGATACCCTGTCAACGAGGGAGTCTCCCCACTCTTTCTAGGTCATCAGCAATATCTCCCAGTTCCAATTCCTCCAGACATTTTCTAGTTTGCCAGCCAGTTTCCCTATCCCATCCGTGTAGTTCATAGTATCGGTCGAGCATTTTGTCCCACTTGTCCTTTGCCAAGCGCTCCCCCTTAGCCGGTCCACTGGCAATGGGTTCTTCCATGAACCTCTGGGGCGGATAATCGTCCTTGCGAGAGAAACCAGCATGAAGCGTGTTGAATGCCTTCTCAATATTGTGAATCCGCTCCCCTATCATCATCATTTCATTTCCAGCCATATGTTCACCGGTAGCTGCTGAATATAGATTGGCTATGTCATCCGGATTCAGCAAGTCTAGAGAGCCCCAAACGCTGGCAATGTTGCAAATATTCATACTGTCAAAAATTGCATGCAGCCTTTCGACATACACTACGGGCTCGACCTTGTTTTCATATGAGAATGGACCAGTTGGTGCTGGGGCTCCCCACGTCTTTTGGGCAAACTCATCAGTGATATCTGGCATCATCTCCACCATAGGAGCCCCCCTAGTGTGCGTTCCACCCCTTGGGGAAACACAACAGCCCAATGTATAGGCCTTGAGTGCTCGCATAGGTTCAACAGAGTCCTGCCCCTTAACATGAATAGCGAATCTTTCAGAGCCTTTGCCCACTATCTCAGAAGCCCTTTTGACACCTTCAGCGAGGAGGTCTCCAAACCCCTCCCGATAAGCAAGCTTTCGGAGTAGCTCAGCTACCACCTCATAGTCGCCCCACTCAAGCTTGAGCCCGTCCGTGTCTTTGGTGCTTAGTATGCCTCGTTGATAAGCTTCAAAGGCCCAACCTATGACCGATGAAGCGTTATCCTCATCTAGCCCTAATTCATTACATAGCCCATGCAATTTTATCACTGCCGGAGGGTAATCAATGTCAAATCTGGCCATCCAATTCCATGCATCATTACCTTCAAAGCCCTCACATTTGAGACCAGCGAATGGCCCATGTCTTACCTCGTAGAAGTGACTGCAAGCCAGAGGGCAAGAAAAACAAGCTATTCTTCCTGTCTCGTACTCATCCCTGAACACTTCAGGCGCCAGTTTTTCTACCTTGCGGGGGTCCATGTACGCATCCTGGAAATTCCTAACTGGCAAGAAACCCAGTGAATTCGCAGTTGGTGTCATGAAGTAGGTGCCGAAGCCTATCAAAGCCTCTGCTACCGGGGACTTACCTATCTTCTCCCAGGCGTGGTCTACTGCCGCCATGAACGGTTTCGGTTCTGCGATGCGAAGCGAGCCAGTCCCCTTGACAGCAACAGCCTTAAGGTTCTTTGAGCCCATAACTGCTGCTAGGCTGCATCTCGCCGCAGCACGAGCCCGGTTTGCTATGATGGCAGCACTTCTTACCCAGTTTTCACCAGCCGGACCGATGCAAACCACTTGAATCGCGTCATCGCCCATATCCCCTTTTATCTGGTCGTCGGTGTCCCAGGTGGTCTTCCCCCAGATATGGGAGGCATCTACTAATTCCACCCGCCCATCATTTATCCATAAGGTGACAGGCTTCCTTGACCTTCCCTGAATCACAATGTGGTCATATCCAGCAAATTTTAACTCGGGCGAGAAGTGACCGCCGGCATTAGCCGACCCAACCCCACCAGTCATAGGGCTCTTAGCTTCTATACTATGCCGGGTGGAGCAAGGGGCTAGGGTTCCAACCAAAGGGCCGGTATCAAATATCAATCTATTTTGGGGGTCAAAAGGCGTAACCCACGGCTTAACTTCATTATAAAGGAGCCAGTCGCCTATTCCCCTGCCCCCTAGGAACCTCCCGGCATATTGCTCTGTTGGTTCCATCCAGATACCACCAGTGGTTAAATTCACTCGAAGAATCTTTCCGGCAAAACCAAAGGTCTTTTGCACGATAATATCCCCAGTTATTACTGTCCTATCCCTTCTATTGCAATAGCATTTGGTTGGCAGTACTTGATACATACAGGCTGGGGCTCATCTTCGCAAAGGTCGCAAGGGAACCGCCCCCGCCTCTTTTCCTCAGGCATATCACTATATAATATGATAGAGAACTTTCCCTCTTTTTCACTCCTGTAGACCTGCAGGCTGGCTGCCTTAGGATTAAAAATCCCCTCCTGATGGTGATAAGAGCAAGCAACCTCGCACGCTCTACAACCAGTGCATTTCTCATTACTAACCTTTAAAGTAACCATTGCCTGCCGTCCTTTTCACCTAATCACTACCCGTCCTCTCTTTTTCCGGGGGTGGTGGGTAGGTTAATCTTGATTGTGAAGTCTTCATATCAACTAAGATTTCGGCAAGCTTCAGAGCGACAATTAACGGGTCCACGACCGGTATGTTGTAGCCCTGTTGAGCCAACTCATGTTTAACCTGGTCTGCCAGTCCCGCCATACCGGTACAGCCCAGAACAATGACATGTGCTCCATCCTCCTCAATTGCCTTCACCGACTCCTTGGTCAGCTTTTCCACCGTCTTTGCTCTGTCCTCCAATTCGAGCACTGGTATATCCACTGCCCTTGTGCTTGTAAGCTTGGTTGTGCCCAGTTCGGCAGCTATCGTGTCAATTAATGGGGCAAGTCTAGATAAAACTGTAACTACGGAAAAATTGTGCCCCAGAAGCTGTGCCAGTGCCATAGATGAGCTCCCTGGCCCGATGATGGGAACATCTGTTACTTCTCTGGCTGCATCTACCGCCACGTCGCCAAAGCAGTTGATAATGATGGCATCTGCTTTATCTGCTACCTCCCTAACCTTCTTGACAGCATAAGGACTGGCTGAAACCTCGTCATAACGACATTCAATAGAGGCTGGACCTTTATCAATACTTACCACCCGCAATTGAGTTTCAGCTGATGCCGCTGGTTCAACTTCTCTGAGTGTCATCTTCTCAAATTCTTTATCTGTTAGTGGGTTTATAATGTATATTGATTTCATCTCTGTCCTCCTAAAATGGGCTGACAAAAGCACCCTTATAGCCCAGCTTTTCCAATATATGCTTCCAGCAATTAAAGCCATCAGGGATTCTCATCCAGGGCTCAGGGGCATGAATCCCGATGATAGCTATTTCCATCCCTTCCTTGGTATCGGCATTGTTAAGAGGCTCACCATCGGTGCTCATCATAGTTATTAAATCGGGAACCATTATCACCGGCTTCTCATCCTGCCAGGCAGTCATATTCTCGTTCTTGGAGTCAATAACGAATGCTTTACCTTTGTAGCCAGCAATACCCTCAATGGTTGTTCTGCCGAAGTCAAACCCCTCTGCAGTTCTCATCTCAATCTTCCGGATTTTGCCCCGGAAGAACTCCTTGCCGCCGGTAACGGTTACCACCTCTTTCACCGCGTCCTTGCCACTGGCTCTGGCTTCTCTTATTGCCTTACCTATTTTTTCCACCTTTGATACCGAGTTAGTCACCAGGCACTTTTTCACTGTCGCCATATCAACTATCCAGGTGGCAAGTCCCACTACCATCCCAAAGGAGACGGCAGCGGTTCTGGCTATCGTCTCAGCGGTAATGGTATCAAGTGGGTCGCCTAGATAGGCGATGATAATATCGCCTGCTTTGCTGGCTAGCGCCATGGGGCTGGCGGGAATCTTGTGAACATGATATAGCGTGGTAGCCATTTCGGGAACAGCACGTCCATCGCCATCGGCATCAACCACCGGCACATTCTTATGTGAGGCTACATAAAGTGGGGCAATGGTATTGAGACCACCTATCTCTGCCGGCATCAGATAATCAATTTTCACCCCACCCACAGCCGCCATATTCTTCAGCGCTTCAAAGGCTAATATAATCTCAGAACCAACCCCCTTTTCGGCAAAAGCCTTTGGGGAGCCTAATCCAGCCACAGCTACAGCATTGGCGCTCTCAGGCAGGTCAGCCGGGTCAAGCAGCGTTATCTCGTTCTCCATTTCTTTTACTAACTTCAGTCCCTCACGGGGTGAGCCACCGCCGCCAGCACCAAGCAGCGTTGACCCCCAGGTTACATCCTCTAGTTCAGCTTTACCTAATATTCTTTTTGCCATCTTTTACCCCATTTCCGTTATCCTATTTTTTAACAGCACCCTCTTTTAGTTTTTGGGTAAAGTCGATAACTAGCTCATCCAGAAATTTGGTAAAGCCTTTCTCATCTTGCATAACTAGGTATTTGCTCTCTTCGATTTTTGCCAGTTCCTTTTTCAGGAAATCATCGGCTAGACCTTCATTATCAAGCAGGGTGATGATTCTCCCCACAGAATCAATCAATCTAAATGGCCCATATAGTTTTGGTTCTTCAACGCAACCCCTGGCACTGGTAATCATGTAACAGAATAGCTTAATCAGGTTGTATCCAAGTTTCCCTTCTCCAATGTTACCTTTCATTGCTCGTTTTCCTCCTTTATCCACCGTATAACCGCATCCTCCACTGTTCTTCTCGGTGGGGGATGGGGGATGCTCCTGGGGTAACCTAGAGTCACCACTAGCTCAGGAATGATGTTCTCGGGCAAGTCCAAAAGCCCCCTTACTGCCTCTCGATTGAATGACCTTATTATACAGGAGCCTAGTCCGAGTTCCGTCGCCTCCAGACAGAGATTCTGAGCGGCTATGGCGATATCCATCTTGGATAGTACATCCCTTCCCACCTCCCCTCCCTTAGCATAGGCTTTTCTCTTATCGGCACATAATATCATCAGTGCTGTAGAGTTACCCAGCATTCCAGGAGAAATGGCTTTTACCAGCTCAATGTCCCCTTTTCGTTGAATTATTACTATATTCCAGGCATGAATATTACCAGCACTCGGTGCCCAAATTGCAGCCTCTACTAGCTTCTTCAGCTTGTCCTCCTCAATAGCCTCATCAGTGTAGAATCTAACGCTTCTCCTCTTCTTAATGATGTCAAAGACTTGCATTTCTCAACCTCCAAAGATAAAGAGGGTCTCTGCCGGATAGAGACCCTCCCCATTTGTCTAGAAGCCAGCTATTAATAGCGGCTCAAATCTTCCTTCTTGCTACCTAAAATGAGCTGACAAAAGAACCTTTATAGCCCAGTTTTTCCAATATATGCTTCCAGCAATTAAATCCATCAGGAGTTCTCATCCAGGGCTCAGGGGCATGAATCCCGATAATAGCTATTTCCATCCCTTCCTTGGTATCGGCATTGCTAAGCGGCTCACCCCCGGTGCTCATCATAGTTATTAAGTCGGGAACTATTATCACCGGCTTCTCATCCTGCCAGGCAATCATATTCTCGTTCTTGGAGTCAATAATGAATGTCTTGCCTTTATAGCCAGCAATACCCTCAATGGTTGTTCTGCCGAAGTCAAACCCCTCTGCAGTTCTCATCTCAATCCTCTGGATTTTGCCCCGGAAGAGTTCCTTGCCGCCGGTAACGGTTACCACCTCTTTCACCGCGTCCTTGCCACTGGCTCTGGCTTCTCTTATCGCCTTACCTATTTTTGCCACCTTTGATACCGAGTAAGGCACCAGGCACTTTTTTATCGTTGCTATACTGACTATCCAGGTGCAAAATGCTGCCACCATCCCAAAGGAGACGGCAGCGGTTCTGGCAATCGTCTCGGCAGCAGCGGTATCAAGTGGGTCGCCTAGATAGGCGACGATAATATCGCCTGCTTTGTTGGCGACTACTAGCGGGCTGGTGGGAATCTTGTAGATGGGGTAAAGCCCGGTAGCAAGCTCTGGGACGGCACGTCCATTGCCATCGGCATCAACCACCGGCACATTCTTATGTGAGGCTACATAAAGTGGGGTAATGGTATTGAGACCACCTATTTCACCCGGCATCAGATAATCTATTTTAACCCCACCGATAGCCGCCATATTCTTCATTGCTTCATAGGCAATTATAGCCTCGGGTCCAAACTTCTTTTCAAACAGAGCCTTGGGGGCTCCTATTCCAGCCACCGTCACGGCATTGGCGCTCTCAGGCAAATCAGCCGGGTCAAGTAGCGTTACCTCGTTCTCCATTTCTTTTATCAGCCTTAACCCGTCAAGAGCTGAGCCGCCGCCGCCACTACCAAGCAGCGTTGACCCCCAGGTTGCATCCTCTAGTTCAGCTTTACCTAATATTCTTTTTGCCATCTTTTACCCCCTAAACCAGATGTTTGCCATTTTTAATTACTGTCTTACCGTCAATTACCAGGGTGGGGTTTTTCATAATTCCATCCAGATGCATTGGTGCTTTTACCTTGCCACCGAAGACGATGTTATCACCGATAGCAACATGAACCGTTCCCATCACCTTCTCATCTTCCAGGGGACTTCCGGATGGAGTTGCCTTCTCATTGGTGCCAATTCCCAGCTCAGCGATACTCTTTACCTCATCTCCCTTACCCTTCAGCAAATCAGAGAGCGCTTTAGCCTCGGCTCCACCAGTTATCTCGGTAACATAGCCATCCTTTACCACCATCCTTATCGGTGTCTTCATTACCCCCACGCCTGCCATTGACCCATCTACTACGGCTACGCCAGAGGTCTTTCCCTCAACTGGAGCCAGGCATGCTTCACCTGCCGGCAGGTTGCCAAAAGCACCTTTCTCATCCAGAATGCCGGTATCAGCCATCCCCTCTCTCCCCGCTATGGAGAAGGTCAAATCTGTTCCCGCTGGTGTAGTCAGTCGCACCTCGCTTCCTTGAGAGAGCAAATCGCGGAACTTTAGACTCCTCTCTTTTATCTTTACATAATCAGCCGACATCGTCCGAGACATCATTTCCCCGGTTATTGTCGGCATACTGGCAATTCTGACCCCGCTCTTAGTTGCCTCCAACCTGGCTTTGGTATGAGTTAGAGACTTGGAGGTTGGCGCAATTACGACATCGGCGCTTTTCATCGCCTCAGCTACCAAACGAGGCGGCTCGGAGCCATGTGCTTCTCGCTCCACCATTTCAACCAGCACTGCTTCTGCGCCTAAGCTTTTGGCAGCGTCAAACAGAGCGGTTCCAATCTGGCGAGATTTCTCGTCAACAATTATCAGTACCTCTTCCAACTTTTTGACCCCCAAGCAGTCTTCTACTACAATCCTTGCCGCCTCTTTCATTCTGTAGACCTCCAGCATATTTTTGATTTATGTTTTGAATTGGTAGCAGCCCTGGGTTCCGGATTATCCCTGCCGGAGTTCTTCTGTGCCCACAGGCCCTGTTCTCTCCTTTTCCGGAGGCTCCATATAGGTGAGCTTGCTCTGTTTTATCCCCATCCTGACTAGAGCCTCGGCAAACTTTAACGAGGCTGCCGACGGGTCTATAACCGGGACATCATATCCCTTTTCCTTCAGCATTCGACTTAAATCTGAAGCCACACCCGTCATCCCGGTACAGCCAAGAGCGAGAACATGGGCGCCATCCTTCTCTATGGCACTAAGCATCTCCTGGTATAAAGCCTTCTTTAATCTCTCCTTATCCGACACCTCCAGGACAGGGATATCAACATACCTGACCGAGGCTAATTTTTCGTAGACGCCTAAAACCTTAGCCGCATTACTCATCATTGGCACCAGGTTCTTCAGCACAGTTATCACCGAGAAGCGATGACCCAGGGCTGCGGCAAATAACATAGATGTCTCGCCGGGACCAATAACAGGTATATTGGCAATCTCGCGTGCCGCCTTTACTCCCACATCCCCGAAACAATCAACGATTACTCCATCAAATCCTTCCCCCTCGGCTTCCTTTACCTTGCTCAGGATGTCTGGAGTAGCATCGGCTTCATCATAGTGAGACTCAACAGATGCCGGTCCCTTGGTTAGATTTACTACCTCTATTTCTGTGCCCTCGGCGGCGAAATGCTCAAATTCCCGCTTCACTTCCTGGTTAAATTCACTTACTATGATGGGCACAATAACCTTTATCTTCGTTCTCACACCTCCATAACTACAAATATAGATGAACCACTATGCTGGTGTAGCTTCCGGCCATCCCCCTTTAACTCTCTTATACGTCAAGCCTACGATTAATGCCAGGAAAAAGCCTATTAGGAAGCTGTCAATGGCTGGGATTTGGGTTATAGTGAACCAGCCGAATCCGGTCGGCGCAGCCGTAGTGCAGTAAGCAATAAATGAGGCAGCTACCCATGTTCCCAGCATCAACCACCGAGCCTTAGGTGTTTTAGGCAGGTTCTCATATTTGTAAAAGTCCCGGTTTATGAAGAAGTAGTCAGCTATGTAAATCCCAGCTATAGGTGGTATCAAAACACATAGTATCAGCAGCCAGCTTACGAACATGCCATATATCCCCCACAGAGCCAGCCCTATGCCAATTGCGCCGGCAATTGCGGTTAGTATCCACTTGGGCCATCGCCTGAAGATTACGGAAAACGCCAGCGACGCCGAGTATAGGTTGTTGTCGTTCGATGTCCACTGAGCCAGGACCAATACCAGCAGGGCAATGAGCCCCCAACCCAGTCCGAGCATAATCTTTACGATGTCCCACTCACCGACGGCGGTACCCAGGATGGTCCCGATGTACATAATCACACCCTGGAAAACAAAGAAGCCGAGAACCACGCCACCAACTGAATGACCAGCGCCTTTAGCATAACGGCTGACATCGGGTGTAATCACAGCACCCACCATAAACCCGCCAGCTATTACCGAAATTACAAAAACCAGCGGCATTGGGCTTGGTGGTGCGCGCGCCAGTAGCTCACCCCAGGTATAGTCGCCCAAGACTATAACCAGTGAAGCTACCATCAGCAGAACCATGGGTACCACGGCAATTAGGCTCAGCCAGGCTAAAGCCCGATAGCCGAAGACGGCAGTAGATATCATCAGTATGCCACCGATTATTATGGCTAGCATTAAGCCTACCGCCCCCGGGGTAATCCCGGTCATAATCCCCATTGACGCCTGGAATGTCTCACCGAACAACCCAAGCTGAACGGCGAACCAGCCATAGGAGCCAAAGGCGAGGACAAGAGCCACCAGATAAACCCCCCAATCGCCGAAGGCAAACCTAGTAATCATTGCCGTTGACAGGTTCAGCCGCGACCCTACCACTGCACCAATGCTGCCGATTGCCATGGTTATGAGGGAGCCACATAGCACTGCGATTGCGGCGGTCTTAAGGTCGAGCCAACTCCCGACCAAGCCCCCCACCATGAGACAAGCCAGGCAGGCAGCAACACCGCCCCACACCAGACCCACATTATACCACGGCTTCTGCTTCATCCCGGGCACCGGCGCTCTCTCATAGTCTCTTGCCAGTGCATCCATTCCCGTTAATTCCTTTTCTTCTTTTGCCACTTAATCACTCCTTTCATGGAATTTTTAGTAGTTGGCTGATAAAATCACTTTTTAGTTTTTCTTATACTCAATCCCCCCTTTTCTAAATTTTATCGTCTTTAACTCCTAACTACTCGATTGGGCTGCTCCCAACAAAAAGGGCACTGACACCTGCCATCCAAGGCAATTGCAGCGCCCTCGTCTCATCCCCATCCCCCCACTCCACGAGCGGAATATGTTACTTCAAGGCTACCCCGCATGTTAAATATTAATATAGACCTTATCCAAGCGCCTGTCAATACCCCTGAGGCTATTTCCGCACAACTGTTAACAAGGTCTCTTCTAGCAGGATTATAAATATGCTTAAAAAATGAGAATAGACCCCACATGCTTTACGGGCTTGCTCCCGATATAGTATGCTAGCAGCATACTGTAAATCCTCAGGAGCCTTAAAGTTTGGTTTGGTTAGTTTGGTTAAAGTACCTTGCCTGCCTAGTCATCATCCTATTCGCTGGGACAAGGCTAGCCCGATATGGGGATGCTATCGGTGAAAAGACAGGTCTGGGTGGACTATGGATAGGCCTGGTGCTGCTGGCTGCCATTACCTCCGTGCCTGAATTAGTTACCGGGGTGAGTTCGGCAGCCTTAGTTGGCCTTCCTGATTTAGCCATGGGCACTCTCTTAGGGAGTTGCCTGTTTAACCTCCTTATCCTGGCTTTGCTGGATATCCTCTACCGCCCGGCTCCGGTTCTGAGCAAGGCACGTTTAAGACACGTGGCTTCAGCCGGTGTGGGAATATTGCTTATTGGTATCGCCTTTGGGAGTATCTGGGCTGGGGGGATGTTCTCTGGATTTGCCCTGGGGTGGGTTGGCATCCCAAGCATTATCATTCTCATCCTGTATTTAGTTGGGGTAAGGCAGATGTTCCGCTTTGAGCGCAGCCACCCTGTACAGCTAGAAGCTGCCTCACCCAAATATGCGGAGATTCCCTTAAAGACGGTTTACCTCAAATTTATACTGGCAGCGATAGCGGTTATCGGCGCTGCAATATGGATGTCATTCATTGGTGGCGAAATTGCCGAGACCACAGGTTGGGGAACTAGCTTTGTGGGCAGTCTATTTTTAGCCATTAGCACCTCAATGCCTGAGTTAGTGGTTACTATCGCTGCCCTCCGTTTGGGCGCTATAGATATGGCAGTCGCCGATATACTAGGCAGCAATATGTTTAATATCGCCATTATTTTTGCGGTTGACCTTTCCTATACCCGAGGACCTATCCTATCCTCGGTGTCAAGCACTCATCTTATCACGGCTGCGGTGGCAATGGCGATGAGCCTTCTTGTTATAGTTGGTCTCCGATTTCCACAAAAGCGCAAGACCTTTTCCTTCATCAGTTGGTATGCCCTCGCCTTAATCGGACTCTATATTTTTGGCGCCTATGCTTTGTTCACTTCAGGCATAGGTCTTGGGTAAGCCCATGTTTAACTGATTACCCCCTTGATTGAGTTCTCAATTTGGAGTAGCATACTAGAGAAAATCCAAGGGAACACCTATGATAGCTAGATATCGATACTTTATGTGGCTTACCTGGCGGAGGATGGTGAACCGTCCCATATTATCTATCCTCCTCCTGCTGGTAGTTGTCTACTTTGGCGCTACTCTAGTTATTATGGCGTATGAGAAGGTTGGTTTCGCCAGTGCCAATATGAAAATCCTCCCCGCCTTCTTTGGCGAAATAGGAATAATAGAGAGCCCTTTTGTAGCTGTCCAGATAAGCATTATAGTTGGGATGATAGCCAGTGTTACCGTCCTGGTCATCGTAACTGCCAAAATCACCAGTGTGTTTGTTGAATTCGTGAGGAGAGGAGGAAGCATGGCTAAGAGAGTCAACCTTTCAGGTCACACTATAATCTGTGGCTGGAATTTCCAGGGGGAGCGAGTAGTTAAAGAGCTACTGTCAGCCAATGTGAAGCAACGGCGAGGAGTTGTAATTCTGACGGATAGTGAAGAACGACCGTTGAGGGATGAGCGAGTTGAGTTCATAAAAGGCGACCCCTCTCAGGATGAATTCCTGATTCGAGCTGGGGTGATGAGGGCTGACAGTATCATTGTGCTCACTGACCCTACCAAGGGGGCTAACGAGGCTGATGCTGAAGCCCTTATGGTCGTGCTGGCGGTTGAATCCCTAAACCGAAAAGTCCACACCTGCGTACAAATCGTGAACTCGGCTAATCGCATGCACTTGGAGCGTGCCCACGCTGACGAGATTATTTGCCTTGACCAGGTGGGCGGCAGCCTTGCTGTAGCCTCAGCCCTGAATCACGGTGTTTCGCGGATAGTAGCCGAGCTGCTAACCTTCGATATAGGCAGTGAGTTCTACCGCTATGATGGTCATATATCTGAGAGACTGGTGGGGAAGGAGTTTACCGAGGCAATGCAAGTGCTAGCTCAGCAACACATAATACTCCTGGCGGTGGAAACTGATTACTCTGAAGAACTGCTCCAGCAACTAAGCGCTGATGTGGTATATAAGTTACCAGAAGAGGACAGGGTAATGATGGTTAACCCACAGTCCAGATATGAGATTCGTCAGGGTGATGCCCTCTTTGTAATTGCCGAATCACAACCAACCAAACTCTGAAAGCTATTGTGCTCCAATGGTGAGAGCCAGAGATAGCCAGCTATGCTGCACATTCTCTCTTTGGTTCACCCCTTCTTTGACGAATAAGAACAGTTCGGCTATAATAACCTAGTTTTTCTTTGTCTCTCTGTAAGCTTGAATAGATGCTGACATTAAGCCAAATCCTTGCCATAGCCATCTTCATTGTGATGTTTATGGCTATCATATCTGGCAAGGTGCATCGTTTTATTCCTGCCCTTGTTGGTGCCGCCCTTACCCTCATAATTGTCTTTTTTGTTATCATGAAAAGTCCTGAGGCGGCTCTTCATGTTTTGAACCTTGAGCAGCTTGGGCAATTTAAGTTCTGGATACAAGGGGGGATACTAGGGGGGATACTAGGGCAGATACCGGGGCAAGGGCATATAGAATCCCACGGTGTAAACTGGCAGACCATTATCTTTATCGGTGGCATGATGACCATGGTGGAGGGACTGGGTGGGGTGGGCTTCTTTCGCTGGATATGCCTGTATGTGGCTAAGATGGTCAATTACAAGGTTGTCCCCATCCTGATTGCCTTCATGCTGCTCTCAGGCTTTCTGGCAATGTTCATCGATAGCATCACGGTCTTATTATTCATGGCTTCAGTAACCATAGAGCTGTCTCGCCTGCTTAAATTTGACCCGGTTCCCATAATAATTGCTGAGATTTTTGCTGCCAACACTGGAGGGGCTGCCACCATGTGTGGTGACCCGCCCAACATAATTATAGGCACTGCCTTTGGCTATACCTTCACTGACTTTGTCATTAATACCGGCCCTATTGCCTGGATAGGGATGCTTCTGACCCTGGGCTTCTTCTATTTTGCCTTCCGCAAAATCCTCACCTCTTCTCAAGGTGCCCCCGATACGCCTCTTAATCAATACCCCGAGCCCAGAGAAGCGATTGTCAACCCCCGCCTGTTCAAGATAAATACTGCTATCTTTATCCTGGTGGTGATTTTGCTAATTACCCATGCTCAGACCGGGTTATCAGTGGCTTTAATAGGTTGTATTGCTGCCTTCCTTACCTTGCTGGCAGCAACCAAAGGGGCTCTGCACATCATCAAAAGGGTGGATTGGCGCACTTTACTTTTCTTTGTCGGTTTATTTATCTGTGTCGGAGGGTTAGAGGCAACCGGGTTATTGAAAATGCTTGCCCAGTATATCGGAGATATATCCGGGGGAAGCCTGCTACTGGTGATACCTCTCATCCTGTGGGTATCTGCCTTTGCTTCAGCCATTGTGGATAATATCCCCTTTGCCGCTACTATGGTCCCTGTAATTGCCAACCTCTCTCAGACACATGGCTTAAGCCTACCGACATTAAGCTGGACTTTAGCCCTGGGCACAGACATCGGCGGCAATGCTACCCCTATTGGTGCCTCAGCTAATGTTGTCGGGACAGCCATTGCTGAAAGGGAAGGCTATCCTATCAGTTGGGGAAGGTTCTGCAAATATGCTATCCCGGCTATGATTATGGTGGTTGCCCTGTGCTGGCTGTACCTGGTTGTAAGATATGCTTAATAGGAGGGGGAAATGTGGGAAAGAATTCTTGTTCCGCTAGATGGTTCCAACCTAGCTGAGCTAGCCCTTCCCTATGCCGAAGAGCTAGCCGCAGCCTTCAATTCTGAGGTTGTTCTGGTGTATGTCAGTGAGCCTGCGGAGAGCCAGTATCGCCATATGCATCAGCTCTACATTGAAGATATAGCAGGGCAGGTGAGGAATCGTATCAAAGACTATCGCATTGACATGGTGAGCCCTGTGGTAACGGTCAACTCGATAGTTCTGCTCGGTGAGCCGGCTGGGGAAGTTATTGACTATGCTGAGAAAAATGATGTCGGTCTCATTATTATAGCGTCTCATGGTCGCTCTGGCATAACGCCGTGGGCGACGGGGGGTGTAGCCAATAAGGTGCTTCATGTAGCGAGGGTGCCGGTGTTACTTATCAAGGTCATCAAGCCTCCTCAAAGAGCGCCCGGGAAGCATCTACTAAACAGGATTCTTCTCCCCCTGGACGGTTCTGAAGCCGGTGAAGCAGCGGTGCCCTATATTCAGGAGCTCATTGACAGATTAGAGTCAGAGGTTATCCTGTTTGGTGTAGTGCCAGCTGGGCTGCATGCTCGTACCGTTGGTGGTCTGGATTACATTCCTTACCCAGAACAGCATTTGGAACTGGTTAAAGCAGAAGCCAGAGAATACCTTGACAGGGTTTATCACCGGCTAACAGGCAGGAAAGGCAAGGTAAGGGTTGAAATCAAAGTAGGCGATATTGCCCGGGAAATTATCAAGTTCGCCGAGGAAACCAACGCCAGTTTGATTGCTATATCAAGCCATGGGCGCTCGGGCATAGCCAAATGGGTTTTTGGCAGTATCGCCCATAAGATTCTACAAGCCAGCAATACACCTGTTCTGGTAGTGAGGGCACCGAGGAGAAAGGCGTAGCTTATTTGCATCATCCCTGGCTATAGGTTATTATATTAAATTGTATTTGCCCCTGTAGCTCAGGTGGATAGAGCACCAGCCTCCGGAGCTGGGTGCGAGCGTTCAAGTCGCTCCAGGGGCGCTTTCTGTATTAGCTGGGAGGCTGAGGTGATAGATATAAACCGACTTATTGAGATTAGATGGCATGGTCGTGGTGGGCAGGGTGCAGTTACCTCCGCAGAACTGGTGGCGCAGGCGGCAATAAGCGAAGGTAAATATGCTCATGCCTTCCCCAGCTTTGGTCCTGAGAGGAGAGGGGCACCAGTATTGGCTTTTGTCAGAATAAGTAGCCAGCAACCTATCAGGATAAGGGCTGAGATAAGGGAACCTGATATAGTGGTAGTGCTTGACCCCGGACTACTTGGCATTGTGAATGTCGCTTCAGGACTTAAGGAAAACGGGATACTGATAATTAATACCAGAGGGTCATTTCAGGACATTGGAGCTGAGTTCAAGGTTAAATGTAAACTGGCTAAGGTTGATGCCACAAGTATCGCCAGGGAGATTTTAGGGATTCCTATCACTAATACTACCATGATTGGAGCTCTAGTTAGAGCCACCGGCGTGGTCGAACTGGAATCCTTGCTTGAACCCTTGAGGCACCGCTTTGACCGCCTGGCAGAAAGAAATATCAAGGCTATGCAGAAAGCATATGAGGAGACCTCGGTAAAGGAGTAGAAAGTCGTTTATCAAGGGTAGATTGAAGGGGGTGAGGTTAACCCCCTAAGGAGTAGGGCAGTGACAAAGCCAGAGGGTATGCTAACCTGGAGAGACCTGGAAATCGGCTCAATAGTAACTGAACCGGGAAGTGCCAGCCAGTATCAGACTGGTGATTGGAGGTCGGAAAGACCAATCTTTGATACCAATAAATGTATAAAGTGTGGCATTTGCTATATTTTCTGCCCCGAGGGGTGCATTAAACAAAATGCTGAGGGGTATTTTGAAGCCAATCTATTCTATTGCAAGGGGTGTGGCATTTGCGTCCGCGAGTGCTGGGTTAAAGCCATTACCATGGTGCCAGAGGAGGAGTGATGGCAAAAAGGATAGGCATTGAGGTTTCGCTGGCAATCGCTGAAGCAGCCAAACTAGCCAGGGTTGATGTTGTAGCTGCTTACCCCATTACCCCACAGACTCACATTGTGGAACACCTGGCTGAGCTGGTAGCCGATGGCGAGTTAGATGCTCAGTATATTCCAGTCGAATCCGAGCACTCAGCTATGAGCGCCTGCCTTGGAGCGTCGGCAGCCGGGGCTCGAACCTTTACCGCCAGCGCCGGTCAGGGGCTAGAGTTGATGCATGAGGTGATGTATGTTGCCTCATCAATGCAGTTACCGGTAGTTATGGCGGTGGCTAACCGGGCATTATCAGCACCGCTAAGCGTCTGGGGTGACCACTCTGATGTTATGGCTGTCCGTGATACCGGGTGGATTCAGTTCTTTGCGGAAAATGGGCAGGAGGCGGTAGATAATGTCCTGTGTGCCTTCCGCATCGGCGAAGACCGCAGGGTCTTGCTTCCGGTGATGATTCACCTAGATGGATTCTACTTGACACATATGATTGAGCCGGTGCTTTTCCCGGAGCAGAGTCAGGTTGATAAATTTCTCCCTCCATATCAGTACCCCATGCCGCTGCACCCGGATAGACCGGTAACTATGGGGGCTTTCGGTCCGCCTATTATCTATTCAGAGGCGAAAAAGGCACAGGAAGTAAATTTGGAAGCAGCCAAAGAGGTAATCCTCCAGTGCTGGGATGACTTTGGCAAGACCTTCCAGCGATATTACTCTCCAGTAGAAAGCTACCACAGTGAAGATGCCAGGGTGCTGCTATTGACCATGGGCAGCTTCAGTGAGACGGCAATGACAGCTATAGACAAGATGAGGGGAGAGGGCAGAGACGTCGGGTTGCTCAGACTTCGCTTATGGCGTCCCTTCCCCTTTGAAGAAATTCGCCAGGCGGTCGAAAATGCCGAGGTTCTCATTGTTCTGGACAGGGCGCTCTCCTTTGGTGGTCCTGGAGGTCCAGTTTGCTCTGAGGTCAGGTCAGCCTTATACGGTGAGGACAAGAGGCCAAAGGTCATAGGCTTCGTCGGGGGGCTGGGTGGCAGGGATATTACCCCGGCTGGATTTGAGGAGATAGTCAATAGAGGCATAGAAATCTCACAAAAGGGAAGTGACCGGGAATTTGAAATATTCGGGGTGAGGGAGTAAAATAATTAACTTAACATAACTCGAAAAACAATTTTCCTATCTGGCTAAATAGGAATTGTTTCCCCGAAAAATAATTGGAAATTTTGCAGCTAATAAAATAGGATTTGTTTCTTAAAACAAAAAAATGGAAAAATACACTGTTTTCGTCCCCAAATTGGTAACCAAAAGAGAAAACTTCGCCCCCGGTCATCGGGCTTGTATCGGCTGTGGTGAGGCTCTAGCGGTGAGGCTTGCCTGTAAAGCACTGGGGCAGAATGTGATAATAGTTACCGCCACCGGGTGTATAGAGATAATCTCGTCACAGCTCCCCTATACCTCCTGGCGTGTTCCCTGGATTCACACCCTGTTTGAGAATACCGCCGCCGTGGCTTCCGGCATAGAATCGGGGCTGAAGATACTGATGAAGAAGGGCAGAATGGCTCAGCAGGAAATCAAGGTAGTAGCCATGGCTGGAGATGGCGGCACCAGTGATATCGGGCTCCAGGCGCTATCTGGGGCATTGGAGAGGGGGCACGACTTCCTTTATATCTGCTTTGACAATGAAGCCTATATGAATACCGGGATTCAAAGGTCTTCGGCTACCCCCTTTGGTGCTTCTACTACCACTTCCCCTGCCGGCAAGATGAGCATCGGGCAGGTTACCTGGAAAAAGAATGTGCCGGCTATTGCTGCTGCCCACGACATCCCCTATGTAGCTACTGCCTGCCCCAGCTACCCCTTTGACCTGATGGATAAGGTGGCAAAGGGGGCAGCGACCCCTGGTCCGGCCTATGTACACATCCTGTCGGTCTGCCCCACTGGCTGGAGATGTGCCACCGATTTAACCATCAGGATGGGTCGTCTGGCAGTAGAGACCGGCATATTCCCACTATACGAAATAGAAAATGGCACATATAGATTAAATTTTGATTTCCCCAAACTTAGACCGGTCACCGATTACATGAAGCTGCAAGGGAGATTCAGGCACCTGTCTGAAGATATAATAGATAAGATTCAGCAGAGGGTAAATAAGGAATATGCTAAGCTTCGGGAGAAAGTAAAGTGAGCACAGAAGTCGAACAAATAGAAGAGAAGGTAGAGTCAATATTGGATAATTACCAGCGTGAGGAGGGAATGCTGGTATCCATGTTGCAGGATATCCAAGCGGAATACAATTATCTACCCAGAGAAGCCTTGGCACAGGTTAGCCAGGGTTTAGATGTTGCCCTAAGTCAGGTCTATAGTGTAGCCACCTTTTTTAAGGCTTTCAGTTTGAAACCGAGGGGACGTCACATAATCAATGTCTGCCTCGGCACTGCCTGCCATGTTAGAGGTGCAGTTAGAATCCTGGAGGAGATGGAGCGAGAGCTTGACATTAAATCGGGAGAAACGACCGAAGATTTCAAATATACCATGGAGACGGTCAACTGCGTTGGGGCTTGTGCCCTAGGTCCTATAGTTATAATTGATGGTAAATATTCCGGGCAGATGAAGAGCAATAAGGTAAAACCTTTATTGGGAAGCTACGAGTAATTATGAGAAAGGAACAAATATTGAACAGGCTAAGCTCTCCGGATGAGCTGGAGGCTCTAAGAAAATCAATAATTGAGAAGAGAGACCATAATAAGCCCTGTATAACTATATGTGGTGGAACGGGTTGTCTAGCTCTGGGAGCGCAAGACGTTATCACCGGCTTCAGGCGAGAAATACAAGAGCAGGGACTAGAGACGAAGGTAGACCTCAGGATAACAGGGTGCCCCGGTTTCTGTGAGAGAGGTCCGCTGGTGGTAATTAAGCCAGAAAACATCCTTTACCAGCAAGTGGGAGGTGAGGATGTTCCTGAAATAATCTCGGAGACCATTAAGGGCAATATTGTTGATAGATTACTCTACATTGACCCAAATACCGGGGAGAAAACAACCTATGAGCACGAGGTGCCATTCTATAAAAAGCAAAAGCGCCTTATCACTGGCGACAATAGCAACATTGACCCCACCATAATTGAGGACTACTTAGCTCTGGACGGCTATGCTGCCTTGAGTAAAGCCCTTTTTGAAGTGCCCCCTGAACAGATAATTGAGGAGGTCAAGAAATCTGGCTTGCGGGGACGGGGTGGTGGTGGATTTCCTGCTGGTATTAAATGGGAAACCTGCCGTCGGGCGCATGGCGACACTAAGTATATCATATGTAATTGCGATGAGGGAGACCCCGGTGCCTTTATGGATAGGAGCTTGATGGAGGGGAATCCTCATAGTGTTCTGGAAGGGATGATAATAGGAGCTTATGCTATCGGAGGTCACCAAGGCTATATCTATATTCGCAATGAATACCCACTGGCGGTAAGGAACGCACAGATAGCCATCGAACAAGCCGAGGAGTATGGGCTTCTAGGGAAAAACATCTTGGGTTCCGGGTTTGACTTCAGCATCAGGATAAGTAGGGGTGGTGGAGCTTTTGTCTGCGGTGAGTCAACGGCACTGATGGCTTCGCTGGAAGGCAAAGTGGGTGAGCCCAGGGCAAAGTATGTTCACACTGTGGAGAAGGGATTGTGGGAACAGCCTACCAATCTTAACAATGTGGAAACCTGGGCTAATGTCCCGCTAATAATCAAAAACGGTGCTGATTGGTATTCAACAATAGGCACTGAAGGCAGCAAGGGAACCAAGATTTTCTCACTGGTGGGTAAGATTAACAACACCGGCTTGGTAGAAGTCCCCATGGGAATAAGCCTGAAGGAGATTATCTATGATATAGGTGGCGGTATTCCCGGGGGTAGAAAATTCAAGGCGGTGCAGACTGGTGGTCCCTCAGGTGGCTGCATCCCTGAAAGTTTGCTTGACCTGCCAGTGGATTTTGACCAACTCACCAAGGTTGGCTCGATGATGGGCTCCGGGGGAATGATTGTGATGGATGAGGATACCTGTATGGTGGATATAGCCAAGTACTTCATCGGCTTCCTCCAGGGCGAGTCGTGTGGCAAATGTATTCCTTGCCGTGAGGGGTTAAAAAGGATGAACCAGATACTAACTGATATCACTGAGGGGAGGGGGAAAGAGGGAGATATTGAACTACTTGAACGCTTGTCAGCTGCGATTACGGATAGCTCCCTATGCGCTCTGGGCAGCACTGCTTCTAATCCTGTCTTAACTACTATACGCTATTTCAGGGATGAGTATGAAGCCCATATTAGAGATAAAAGATGCCCAGCCAGCGTCTGCAAGGAACTAGTTACCTATCTCATTGATGAGGAGAAGTGCCCCGGTTGCGGGCTATGCGTAAAGGACTGCCCTGTGGAGGCTATAACCTTTATGGGGAAGAAGAATCCGGTGGTCTTAGACCAAGAGAAGTGTATAAAGTGTGGCGCTTGCTACGATGTCTGTAAGCTTGATGCCATAATAAGGAAGTAAAGGCGAGGAGAAATGGTTACACTGACAATTGATGGTCGAGAGGTGCAAGCAGAAGAGGGGGCAACCATATTGGAGGCGGCTGGAGAGAATAATATCTACATACCCTCTCTTTGCTATCATGAGGAGGTGATACCATATGGGGCTTGCCGTCTTTGTCTGGTTGAAATCGCTAAAGATGGAAGGCATAGGCTAGTAGCTTCTTGCCTCTACGAGGTAGAGGAAGGGCTTATGGTGAAGACAAACTCCGAAAGGATTGTAGATAACCGCAAAATGATAATGGAGTTGCTGCTTGCCAGGTGCCCTAACAACAAGGTAATACAGGATTTGGCTAGGCAGCTAGGTGTTGAGGAAACAAGCTTTAAGCTAGAGGATAATCAATGTATTCTCTGTGGTTTATGTGTCAGGGTCTGTCAGGAGGTTGTAGGCGTCTCAGCGATTAGCTTAGTTAATCGGGGCGTTGATAGAGAGATGGCTACCCCCTTTTATGAGCATTCAGAGGCTTGCATTGGCTGTGGTTCCTGTGCTTATGTTTGCCCCACAGGTGCTATAAAGATGGAAGACATTGGAGATAAAAGAAGGATAACTATGCCTACTTGCCAGATGGAGTTCGAGTTAAAACAATGTAAGACCTGTGGTAAATACTGGGCTCCAGAAGAACAGCTAGACTACATAATCAAAAAGGCGGATTTAGCCTCTGACGCATTTGATAACTGTCCTGACTGCCAAGATTAGCCTCCAGATTGACCCAAAGTTGGTGCTTTGCTATACTTCTCGCCGCGGGGTGTAGCGCAGGGGGTAGCGCGCATGGTTTGGGACCATGAGGTCGGCGGTTCAAATCCGCCCACCCCGACCATAGATAGCAAACAATAGCCGTAGCGCAACTCGCTTGACAGGGGCACCGAGCAGCCATCACTGAGGGTGGAGGAGCTGGTCAAGCTCCTCGTCATCGGTCCAGGTATCGAGCTGCACCCACAGGGGGAGATGGTCCGACAGCTCGTAAGTAAAGTCCCTCTTGGACATGTTCGGGTAGTGCTCCCTTGGGAATAGCGCCTGCCAGTCACCATAGTAAAAGTCGAGCACACCGCCAACATCCTTGAAGGTCTTGGTGTGCCGGCGATAGTGCAAAATCTGATCGTAGCGCTTGTTACCAGCGAGATTGCTCCCATGCTCCGTGCCACGCAGCACATCGGGAATGGTGAGACCCTTGCTGGTGATTGCCTTGTACAGGGCGTCGTCCAATTTGGGAATGTTGAAATCTCCCATGACGATGATGTCCTTATCGACCACATATTTTTCCTTGCAGCGCTTGTCAATCCATTCCGCCAGCTCTTTCAGGGGAGGAATACGAGAAGCCGGGCTATCACCCCAGCGGATATGGGCGGTAAGCAGGATGAAGTCGAAGTTCCCTGCGCTGAAGGACGCCATAAACGGACTGCGCCACCAGGTGATTGTCGGCTCGTATTCACCGCTCTTCCTGTTTTTCCTGCGCGGCGGATCGGCTTCAGCAGCTAGCCCGGTAAAGGTCACCGCCCGCTTATCGTATAGGTAGGCGATGCGCTCCCGGTTGCCAGCGCGGTCAGTGTTGAAGTCGGAGAACACCACACGCCAATAAGGTCCTAGAATCTTCATCACGCGGCCGAGGTCGGTGAGGTCATCTCGCACCTCGGTGATGGCGATGAGGTCGAATTGAGACAGAATCTCGGCGATGTAATGGATAGCCGCCTGGCTGCGCCGCCTACGCCGACGCAGTCTGCCAAACTCGCGGATGTTCCAGGTCGCCAGGTTCAACGTCTCGTCGAGTATCGAAGGGGGAATGTTGGCTTGCTCGATGCGCTCTCGTAGAGCTCTTATGCCTTGCGCAATCTCCAGGCTAACCTTGCCGTGGAACATGGTTTAACTCCTTTCGCTTAATGCGGTTAAAACTCAAAAAGGGCACCAGCCACCGCCATATGATTTAGCGGTTCCGATGCCCCTGTTTCATCCCCTTAACTCCTAAGCCGACACTACAACTATTTATTTCATTTCAGGCTATTTTACATGTTGGGGCTTGAGCTTAGTCCTCATTTGTGTCATTGTCAATACCCCAAGTGATAATGAATCCGTGGTCGTGAAGAATGTAGTTACGACACTGGGGAATTAAGGGTAAAAGGCAAAGCTCAGAAGCAATGGGCTCGCTTAGTTTAGTCGATTTACCATCTTGCGTTTGATTTGACAGCCTACGCTTTTTTTGCTATTGTAGCTTGTTGACTGTTCTAGTCAACAAGCAGTTGAATTAATGAAGCTTTCCACTAGAGCACGGTATGGAACCAAAGCACTTTTGGAGCTAGCCCTTCACTGGGGTGAGGAGCCAGTGCTACTAAAAGACATCTCCCAACGGCAACAGATTCCACTGCTGTATCTGGAGCATCTAATCAGCCCTCTTGCGCAGGCAGGGATAATAAAGGGCACCCGGGGAACTCGTGGTGGAGTCTCGCTACTCAAGCCTCCCAGGGAGATAATACTCGGCGAGGTAATCCAACTCCTCGAGGGCTCAATTGCTCCGGTAGAGTGTGTCGATAATCCTGAGACTTGCCCTCGTTCTGACCTTTGTGTCACCCATGACATTTGGGACGAGGTCAAAGAAGCAATAAGTAAGGTTTTAGAGTCTGTAACTCTGCAGGACTTGGTTGAGCGCCAAAGGCAGAAGGACAACAAGATGTGCTGAACCATCCACTATCATAGGGTTGCAGTGATAGGCAATGTTATTTGCATAGCACAGGGGAGCACTCGAGGTGATACCAACTGTCTGCTGGAAGGAGGCCAATATGCACGCAGGAGAACAAGCTTTAGAGTTAGTTATTCAGCTTATCAAAAAGTCAGGGCTTAATTACTGCATAGAACACCTTATAGTTTTTGATGGAAATCAATCTTGCCCAAAATGTAAGGCTCAGTATGAGGAGAAAAAAGCCTTTGCTGAGGCACTAGATGCATTAAAAGAAAAACGATAAAACTTAAATGGATAGGAGGTTGAACATGCGAGAGAAGGTAGAAGCAGTCCTAGACCAAATAAGACCAGCTTTGCTGGCAGATGGCGGTGATGTCCAACTAGTAGATGTCAAGGAGGGTGTGGTCACAGTGAGGCTCATCGGTGCCTGTGGTGGCTGCGCGATGGCGACTATGACACTGCAGCATGGAATCGAGCGGATGCTTAAAGAGCAGGTGCCTGAGGTTAAGGAAGTGGTGGCTGTTTAGGTAGTGAATGCGGCTATAGTCATCCCGGCTGCTCCTATTGGATGAAATAGATTCGGGTGTGAGGCAAGGCGGTGATATTTGGTTTCTTCGTCTGCCAGCGTCCCCTTGGTTCACGCCTTTGTATCACAGGGGATGAACATCGGAGCTGGAATGGTGCTACTTCTGCTGGGTCCGGTTACCAGTTTGGGGACAATCCTGGTGCTTTTCGATGATATAAGCGCAAAGAAGGGAGTTAAAAAAGGAACAAGGAAATTGTAGAAGTTCTGTACTCTTGGTTGCGGGTGGGGCTAACCAGGGCTATAATCTCTAAAAGGAAAGGAGGAGCAAAGACATGAAAATTGTACGATTGTGTCGGGAAGGTTCGTGTTGCCCTGTAGTTAAGATAACGGATGCACGAGTGGAAATAGGGGAGAAGGATAATACCTGTGTCCTTACCAAGGCACAGTGGGAGACCCTTAAGGAAAAGATACTGAAGAAAGAGCTCTAATATGGAAAGCCCGAAATCATGCCAATAGCCCCATCCGCCATTTGCTTGCTGGGGCATAATCCTTGCGCTAGCCAGAATAAGCCCGACCTTTGCCGCGCATATCCAATAAATAGATAGCGTGGGCAATGAAACATGGCTAAAATAATTGCGGTTTGTAAGAGCAAGAAAAAAGGCACTAAAAAAGAAGCCATAGCCGATGGTATCCTTAGGGAGGATTATGGACTTATTGGTGATGCTCACGCCGATTGTTGCACCCACCGTCAGGTGAGCCTGCTGGCAATTGAAAGTATCAATAAGATGCGAAATCTGGGCTTCGATGTAGGCCCGGGAGATTTTGCCGAGAACCTTACCACAGAAGGGATAGACCTAGTCTCACTGCCTGTTGGCACACATGTCTCGATAGGAAAAGAAGCCATCTTAGAGATTACCCAGATTGGTAAGGAGTGCCATAGTGGGTGCGCTATCCGTCGTCAGATAGGCAAGTGTATTATGCCCAAAGAAGGGGTATTTGCTCAGGTAATCCGTGGTGGGTCTGTCAGGGCTGGAGACTCAATAAAAGTAATGGCGCGGGATGAAAGGATGAGAGAAGAGACAGAGAAGCTCTCTATACTTAGGGTTACCGAACAAGGCAGGAGCAGGCTTGAAGATGTCGTCGTTAGGGAGTTTTCTCTCACTATCATCCTCAATAACCAGGAGCTGGTAACCCTACTTTGCTCTCCTATAAATCTAAACTATTTGGCTGTTGGCTTTCTCCTTTCCGAGGGGATAATAAAAGGCAAAGAGGATATCAAAAAGCTAATAGTTGATGACCAGAAAGGCGTAGTGCAGGTGGAAGCTGAAAAGGATAACAGGCTTGCTAGCGAGCCTTCATTCAAGCAGCTGGTAACCTCAGGAGGTGGAAGAGGAGCTACTTTTTACAATGCCCCTGATACCCAAAGTCAGGCAAAGGTAGAATCCGATATTGAAATATCAGCTCGCGAGGTCTTCGCCCTGATGGATGAGTTTGTTCAGCGCTCCGAAGTATTTAGGGCAACAGGTGGGGTTCACAGTGCTGCCCTGTGTAATAGGGAGAGCATTTTGGTCTTCAGTGAAGACATAGGCAGGCATAATGCCATTGATAAAATCTTTGGCGAATGTATTTTGAAAGATATACCGACAGAGGGGCACTTAATAATCACCAGTGGCAGGGTCTCGTCAGAGATATTGCTCAAGGTGGCTAAAAGAAATATTCCCCTGCTTATCTCCAAAGCTGCTCCCACTAACCTGGGGGTGAGGTTAGCCAGTGACTTGGGTGTAACTCTTATTGGCTTTGCCAGAGGAGAGAGGATGAATGTCTACACCAACGAGTGGAGGCTAGAGGCTAAATAGAAGCTCCGTCTAAAGGACGCAGCCCCTGGCTTGGCCTAAGCAAAAGTAAAGGGTGAGTAGATTGGAAGAGTTTGCTGATATAGTCCTGTTTATTACCACGGCTAATGCTGAAGAAGCGCAGCGAATAGCTGGTGTACTGCTGAATGAAAGAAAGGCAGCCTGTGTAAATATCGTGCCCAGGGTAGATTCGCTCTTCTGGTGGCAAGGCAAGCTCGATGCAGCTCAGGAGAGCCTTCTAATCGTCAAGTCCAAAGCATCGGTGTTAAGTGAAATTGTTAGATTGGTGCGGGAGCTTCACAGCTATGATGTTCCTGAAATAATCGCTTTGCCCATTATCGGTGGCAATCAGGATTATCTGGAGTGGATAGGTAAAGAGGTAAAACAAGGTGCTGGGGGGTGACTAATAGCCATGCTTACCAGAGATGAACTGGAAAGGTATGACAGGCAGATATTGATTAAGGGGATTGGGGAGGAGGGGCAAGAGAAGCTCAAGCAGGCAAAGGTCTTTATTGCCGGTGCTGGCGGGCTTGGCTCGGTAACAACCACATACCTGACGGCGGCTGGGGTAGGGGTGATACGGGTAGTTGACCATGATAGGGTAGAGCTTAGTAATCTGAATAGACAGGTTCTGCACTGGAACGAGGACATAGGCAAGAAGAAGGTTGATTCAGCTACTGAGAAGCTCAAGAGGCTAAATCCGAGGGTGAAAGTAGAAGCTATAGAGGAGATGATAACAGAAGTCAATATTTCTCAGCTTGTGGCTGGCTTTGACCTGATAGTTGATGCCATGGATAACCTACCTGCCAGATATCTACTAAATAAGGTAGCTATAGAGAGGAATATACCTTTCTTTCATGGGGCAGTTCATGGCTTCGAGGGAAGAGCAATGACTATAATCCCGGGCGAAACAGCCTGTCTGAGATGCGTCTACCGGGGGGCTATTGTTGAAGGGAAATTCCCTGTGATTGGGGTTACACCAGGGGTTATCGGTTGCATCCAGGCAACAGAGGTAATAAAGTACATCGTGGGAATTGGTCAACTACTAACCAATAGACTGTTAATCTACGACGGGCTGAATATGAAATTCACCGAGTTTAGGCTCAAGAGAGACCCCAATTGTGAGCATTGTGGCAATTTGAGGGGCAAGGAGAACAGTGAGCGTTAAGATAAACATTCATCCCTTCTTTTCTCATCTTACCAATGACCAAGCGGTAGTCGAGGTTAATGGAAGCACCGTTGGCCAGTGCCTTGAGCAGTTGGTTGCCCAATTCCCCGAGGTCAGAAACTGGCTGTTTGAAAAGGATGGCAAAGTGAACCGCCTCGTTGATATCTATGTCAATGGGGAGAGTGCTTATCCAGATGAGTTAGCCAAGCCGGTTAAAGACGGGGATGAGCTTCATACTGTAGTGATAATTGCTGGAGGGTGAGGCGAAGGCAAAGCTAAACAGCTGGCTAGAGGTTAATCCTGCAAACCAGTTGACCAAGCCAGCAGCAGACTAAGGAGACCGGCGAACCTTTACTATCTCAGCCAGGATGCTGACGGCTATCTCCTCTGGGGTCTGAGCATGTATTTCCAAGCCGATGGGGGCATGGACTCTATCCAGTAGCTCTTTAGGTATTCCTTTAGCTAGCAGGTGGGAGAATATAGCTTCAGTTTTGGCTTTGCTACCAATCATGCCGATATATCTGGCCTTTGTACCCACTGCCCATTCCAGTACCAGCTCGTCATACTGATGACCGCGGGTAACAATCACTATGTAACTCGATTTATCTATTTTTAGCTTTGGAAATGCTTTGGTGAAGTCGTCTGCCAGGACTATATCGGCTTCGGGGAATCTATCGGGACTGGCAAATTCAGCCCGGTCGTCAATCACCACAATTTTGAAGCCAAGAAGTTTGCCCATCTTAGCTAATGGTAGCGAAACATGACCGCCACCAAAGAGGTATAAAGTGGGCGGGGTCAGAATAGGCTCAATAAACACCTCCAACTCCCCACCGCAGAGCATCCCTTCCTCCTCTACTTCTTTGGCGGTTAAACTGATATGGAGTCGCTTTGACTTGCCCTGCTCTATTACCCCGATGGCTTCCTCAATTACTTGAGCTTCCAAGCTACCGCCGCCTATGGTGCCAATGATGCTACCGTCAGCCTTAACCAGCATCTTGGCTCCTTCTTCTCTGGGCGTGGAGCCTGTTGCTGAGACTATAGTGACCAGCGCTGCCTCTTCACCCTCGTCCTTAATCTTGACTATTTCCTGGTAGATATCAGCCATCCCTGTACCCCCTTAAATATTGAAGCGCATCAGTATTGCCTCTAAAACTCCGCCAGCAATTGCTCTTACCCTGGGTCTAATAGTATAACAGACCTCTTTATTTCCTGAAGGGTCTATTTCGCCCAGTTTTGTCCCCTTCCTCACCGTTGTCCCACTCCTCAGCAAAGCTCGAACCACCCCTGCTATCTCCGCTCCAATAGGTTGTTCTGCCACTGAAGCAACCACTTCGCCAGCAGCAACAAGGTCTCCTATCCGTTTATCGGTCAGAAACAAACCATCCCTAGGTGAATGTAGCACCCTCTCAAAAGTCAAGCCTCCTATGGCGATGGGGACTCCGGTATCTTCTTCTGTTTCCCCTTCAAGGATTACCTTGCCCAGGCTCTCGCTATTGTTCGTCTCCACTACTATATGAACATCTCTCCCTGCCTGGAAGCCAGGACCCAACCCGATTACCAAGAGAGCATCGGTAATCTTTGTTCCCAGGTTTCTTTTAGCCATTATAGCGTCAATCAATACATGAGGGTTAAGGGCGTCCCTTATCGATGCTTCTGGGTCGGCTATGATAGGTAGCTTGTTTTCACGCCATGCCTCGGGAATCTCAGTAGCAGATTTGACATGTCTGGCTACTACCCCCTCAACCTCCTTTTCCCCATCGTATATCGCCTCACAAAAGGCAACTCCCCGGCTGACTGCCAGGGGGTGAGAGGTTTCAGTCATACAAACTCGAAAGTGAGCACGGGCTAACCCATGGGCTACTCCGCTGGATACCTCCCCACCACCTCTGATGAGAACGACTAAATGGGTTAATTCTATACTCATTTTCTATTTCCGCCTGCCGATGTGGCTCGTGACCACCTCGCCTTTACCATTGATAAGAGGTGTCGAAGCTTGGATAAGACTGTTAAAAATTATACCACACGGAGTTTCAAATTGCCCTCTCAAGTAACATTTTGTTAGTACTCACCTTGACCCTTTAAAAATGGGGTTGACAATTTGTTTCGGCTAAATAAAAATCGACCTCGTTCAAGGCCGATTCCAACTAAATATAAGTCTGAGACCTAATCTTGACCTATATATTGTGTTTTAGTAGGCCGTACAGGTCTCGAACCTGTGACACCCTGATTAAAAGTCAGGTGCTCTGCCAACTGAGCTAACGGCCCATTTATATTTAAGTTAGTTTAGCAAATCTCAAGTCTCGGTGCAACTTGCATGGAGTGGGAGTGACAGGTTTGAACTGGGGTCTAATGTGCCTCCGTGGCGCAAGGCTAGCAAGAATACCTAGAACAGGTTTAAAACTGGAACTAGACTCTTCCCCATGCCACCATTATAATTATAAAATTGAAATAAAAGAGGTGAAGAGATGGAGAAGCAAGCCAAAGAAGTTATGATTGACCAGACAAGGTTATCCATAATCCAGGGAGACATCACCAAGCAGGCTACAGATGCTATAGTTAATGCTGCCAACCCCGGACTGATGGGTGGAGGGGGTGTTGATGGCGCAATCCACCGAGGTGGAGGTCCAGCTATCTTGGAGGAATGTAAGCAAATTGTGGCTAAGCAGGGACATTTGCCTACAGGCAAGGCTGTCATCACCACTGGGGGAGATTTGAGGGCAAGGTATGTAATTCACACCGTTGGTCCTATCTGGCGGGGTGGAAATAAAAGTGAAGCTGCTCTCTTGGAAAGTGCCTACAGAGAGAGCCTGAAATTGGCAGCAGAACACAATCTAACCAGTGTTTCCTTTCCTTCAATAAGCACTGGTGCTTATGGCTATCCCCTGGCTGAGGCATCAAAGGTGGCTATTAAGGCGGTGGTTTCGTTTCTCAGAGAGCAGGTCACCTCGCTTAAGGAAGTGGTATTTGTGCTCTTTGACTCCAGAACCTATGAAGCTTATTCCTACGCCCTTGGGGAGGTGGTATGAAGATAGGAGTAGTCTCTGATACCCATGCGACTTCATTTGCTAAGGTTCCTGATAGGGTATTGATTGCCTTGGCTGAGGTAGACCTGATAATCCATGCTGGGGATTTCATCGCCAGAGATGTGCTTGATGGTTTGAAGCAGCTGGGGGAGGTAAAAGCGGTGTGGGGCAATATGGATTCAGACGAGCTTAAGCGGATTCTCCCGGAAAAGGAACTACTCTTGATAGAGGGGAAGAGGATTGGGGTTACTCATGGCTCAGGTAGTCCCTATGGGATAGAGGATAGAGTAAGCAGGATGTTTGAAGATGTTGATGTTATTGTTTATGGTCATTCCCATCAGTCCAAGAATGAAATAAAGAAGGGTATTCTTTTCTTTAATCCGGGTCAGGCGAGAAATTCCTTTGGCATCTTAACAGTTGGCGAAGAGGTCAAGGGAGAAATAATAAACCTCTAGATATCTGCAACCCTGGTATTGTTACTCCACTTCTATCTTGGTTCGGCGGTGCTCATCACCAGAGCGGAGTGCTGACGCCGCAGCCACGGTGGTCTTGCCCACCCCTCCCTTACCTGTGTAAAGGATAATTCGCAATATCTTTCACCTCGCTGACCACTTGAGTATAAGTAGGAAGATATAGTCTGTCAAGGAGGGTGTAAACCTATTGACAAATGTCCCCAGTTGTGCTAGGCTGAATTGTCAAGTGGCTGGATATCAGCTATAAAACCAGTTATATGATGAGGATTAGAGAGTATAAGCTGTCCCCCAAATGGACTATTGGCAACATAAATGCTTTATGCTATACTTAATGCAAGCTTTACAGATAGGGGAGTAAATTGATTTCTACTGTCACCGTTACTACAATAACCACTATAACAACTATAGCAGCCCTGGGTTTGACTGCCGCTATAAGTATTGCTGCTGTAGTTACCTTGATAGTCTTTTTAACCACTAAGGAGCTAGCCAGCTCAGGTGGAAACAGCTCATCTATGCGTATTGGCAGATATCTCAGCGTAGGTATTATCCTGCTGCTGATGGCGTTTGCTGCTGTGGTTGCGGTAAAAATTGCTGAGGTGCTAGCTTAGAGAAAGAAGGGGGCTACCAGATATAACACTATATTAGTTATGCCGTGAGACAGGGTCACTCCAAGCAGTGACCCTGTTTTTTTGATCACCCAGCCAAAGAACAGGGCAACCAAAAAAACAAAGGCAACATCAATCCAGGAGAGAAAACCCATATGCAGGATGGCAAATAGCAGGCTGACATAGACTATCCCCCATCCTCCAAATGCCTCCACCGCGGTTCGCTGGAGCACCCCGCGAAAGATTAACTCCTCGACGAATCCAGTGCATACCAGAAGTATCAATGCCGGCAGCCATATCTCCTGCCAGGTGAATTCCGCCGCCATAGCCTCTGGTGCCAGGATAAAGTATTCCGCCACACCAAATAAAATGCCGGTCAACCCCACTGCTAGCTGGACCGGGAGCAACTTAAAGGTAAGCCCAACATCCTCCAGTCTATAGCCCGTGAGGCGAATTACCACTATTGCTGCTGCCAATAGTGGGGCATAGATGATAGGATACCACCAAATCTGGGGAATATTGGATAGGGGCATAGATAGGCTCATTATCCGCACTAATGGAACTAGAGTCAGGGCCAGGACTAGCTGCTGAGAACGATGCTCGCTGGCTAAAGCTGAGTGCAATATTAAGACAATTAATATGATGATGTGACTAATTATCCCCCACAGGGGGGCAAAAAAAACGGTAACCGTCTCTGCTATGACGATAGCCAGCAGGTAAATTATAGCTTCCCAGTGAAACTGCCTCGTTACCAGGGGGTAACCACACCACTGGCAAGCCAACTCCTTGGTTCTTTCAGTCTCCCGACCACAGTTAGGGCACTTTGGCATTGTATCACTTCTGTATCTCGCCTGGGAAAACGGGACAGATTGGGCTTGAGATTAAGGACACCACTGCCTTGATAAGGCTAGCAATTCAGGGCTATTATATGCAATAATGGACTGGTCTAAAACCCAAAATATCAGTAATAGGCAGGGTAATGGCATATCGAGGTTCCAAGTTAACTGCCGTATGGTTTCTAATAGCTATAAACCTCTTACTATTTATCGCCACTTCTATTAATCCCAACCTTGTTGACGTTTTTGGCTTACAGCGAGTGGTCTTCCTAGAAAAACCATGGACTATAGTGACCAACCTCTTCATTCATGCTCCTTTTCCCCATATTTGGCATATTTTAGCCAATATGATAACCCTCTACTTCTTCGGAAGCTACCTGTCCCGGTTGATTGGGGTGAGAAAATTCCTCATAATTTACTTTGCCGGGGGCATACTGGGGAATATTTTCTATATCCTTATTCTACCTCCCTCTCTCCCAGCTATAGGTGCCTCAGGGGCTATTTTCGCCCTCGGAGGGGTACTCACGGTGATGAGACCAAGGTTACGAGTGTTTGTTTTCCCTATACCAGCCCCACTCCCCCTCTGGGTGGCAGTTATCGGCGGTTTCATCATTCTGACACTCCTCCTTTCACAATATATGGCTTGGCAGGCTCACCTTGGCGGTCTGGTTCTCGGTCTGGTAGCCGGCTACTTCCTCAGGAAGAGAGAACGCTATTTCTTCTAGTTTGCCCTTCTATTTCTGCAAGCGATAAGGGCAGGTCGCCTTTATCAATTGGGAAAAGTGTACCCATGTGGGCTGTGGCAAACTGTTACTAAAGCTCTAAGCGCTTGAAGCAGTGTGCTTCGGCATATAAGATGGCGCTCGGCTGACTTACTAACCTATATCTTTGAATCTGAACCTGCTCTTGAAATGTCTCAAACGCAATTCTCTTCCATAAACAACCTCAACCCCAGGAATTTTCTCGCTATTATCGTGCAATACCTTAATTGCTTCCGCCACAGCAAGTAAATCCTGGTCCTCATAAACCAGGCGGGGTATAGCAATCCTAACCAGGTTTACTCTTGGGTCAGGAGGAGTTTCTTTCCCGTCCTTATATTTACCGAAAGCATAAAGACCTAGCTCGCAAACCCTGTGGCCAGCAATGAGTAACAAATCAGTGAACGCTTGCCCTTTAAGGTCCTCATCTTTAGTGCCAGTTGCTTCAAAGAACTTGTCTATGTCAATATAGACCGCGTGTCCGCCTATCGGCTTGACAATTGGTACGCCGTAATCTGTTAATTTATTACCAAATCTCTGTACTTGACGAATTCTATGTTCAAGATAAACCGCTCTGACAACGGTCTTTAATCCCTCAACAAGACCTTTTAGGTCCCTACCGGCTAATCCGCCGTAAGTTGGATGTCCTTCAACTAGTATCTGGAAGTCAGTTAATCTCTCCTGAATATCAGGATATGCTTTGACGAAGAGACCATCGTCCTTGAGTAACAGTCCACCTCCTATGTTGACCAGTCCATCTTTTTTAAAACTGATAGTGAAACCATCAACGTATTCAAACATCTCTTTAATGATGTCTTCAATGCTCTTGTTTTTATATTGCTCTTCTTTCTGCTGAATAAACCAGGCGTTCTCAGCAAATCTACAAGCGTCAAAAAAGAGAGGCACCCCATACTCACCTGTTATTTTCCTTGCTTTCTTTATATTTTCCAGTGATACTGGTTGACCACCCCCGGTATTATTGGTGACTGTGATATAAACTAGAGGAATTCTATCGCGCTCATTAGCCAGTAAAGATTTCAACTCGTCCAGATTTATATTCCCCCTAAACGGAAAAGCCTCATCGTTGGCTAAATGTTCTCTGCAAGGCAGATTTAAGGGCACCATATTGTTACTGGAAACGTTAGCCTCAGTGGTATCAAAATGGCTATTGTTGGGGATTATGAAATATGCTTCTCTTGATTGGCTAATCTTATTTTCAATTCTTGCCTTAAGCTCAGGAATAAGCTCATTTGACAGGGGGCGTGCATGAGAAGTGCCCCTCGCCAGGAGCTCGCTAGACAGAGCGGTGAAAATGGCGTGCTCAGCAGCTCGTCCCTGGTGGAATATAAAGAGATTTTGCTTCATGTTACTCTTCTGCTTCCAGGATGGACCAAATGTCTCTATGACTTGTTCTTTTAAGTCAAAGTAGCCCTCGTTCGAGCCGTAGGCTTCGTCTCCCAGTAGTAGTTGAGACCATTGCTCCATTGTCATGGCTGTAGTGCCAGAATCAGTCAGCAGGTCACAGCCGGCAATCTTGCTAGCTGGAAACATAAATATGTTTAAGCCGCATTCTTCAAGAAGTCTTCTTCTTTCTTCAAAATCATAAAGTGAGCAAGCCCTGAACCGCACCGCTGCATTTCTATATGGTCTTGGTTGATAATAAATTGAGGGTTGTGGGCTTTTGACCAGAAGGTTCCGAAACTTTGAAATGAAAAACTCAATAATGTCTGACATCCGATTACCTCCTTGTGCAACAAAGCGTTCGCCTTGAGATGCAGTTGCAATTACCGTGGTTAATTTTGTGGCGTCCCTGGAGGGATTCGAACCCACGACCCGCTGCTTAGAAGGCAGCCGCTCTGTCCAACTGAGCTACAGGGACAATATCTATTACTCAAATGTAGCACGAGGCACAGGGAAAGGTCAAGATAGTTTTTGCCAATAGGCAAATTATTTCGTCTCATGCCAGCCATATTACCTTGATGCCCTCCAAAGGGCAGAGATAGCCAAAGCGCAAAGCGCAACACCAGCAATTACTGCCCCAGCCCAGCCGAGAAGACACAGGCAGGTAACAATTATACCGGCAATAAATACCCCAATAAAGATAGATAAAATAGCATGCTTGAATTTTAAGCCAAAAAGGACAGCCGCTAATGAACCTGTCCAGGCACCAGTGACAGGGAGAGGGATGGCAACAAATAACGCCAAACCAATCCGTTCGTACCTCTCGACAACCCTTCCCCGCTTCCTGGTATGTTCAAAGAGCCATTGCAAAAACCGGTCAAGGAAATCCACCTTGCTCAGAAATCTGGAAATGGCATCAAGGAACAATAGGATAACGGGCACCGGTAGCAGATTGCCAATGATAGCTAACGGGAGAGCATGATACCAGGGGAGATGAAACAGGTTTATAGCTACCGGTAGTGCTCCACGCAGCTCGAAAATAGGCAAGGCGGAGATAATAAGCACCACTAGTTCTTTGGAAAAACCTAAGCTGAGAAGCTCTTCAGGGGACACACTTTTCCTTCACGGTCATTGCCTAATAGAGACCCTATTTAGCTAATGTAACAAACAAGCAATACTAGCGTCAAGCTGGCTTAAGGAGCGTTAGCTTGACAATCATTTAGCCACATTGCTAGTATGAGGTCGACTCTCCAATTTGGTTGGTGAACAGAGTAGCGATGCCGAGACTATTAGATAGAGTAGATAATCCCGCAGATTTGAAAGGGCTGGCAAAACAGGAGCTCGGGCAATTGGCTGCTGAGATTAGGCAGGAGCTGGTGACTAGAGTAACTGCTAACGGGGGTCATCTGGCTTCTAATCTGGGTGTGGTTGAGCTTACTATAGCCTTACATCGGGTGTTTGATAGCCCGCGGGATAAGATTATCTGGGATGTGGGACATCAAAGCTATGTTCACAAACTGCTCACAGGCAGAAGACAGCGCTTTGCCTCTATTCGCCAATATGGAGGGCTATCCGGTTTTACCAGCCGTAGTGAGAGTGAGCATGACCCATTTGGTACTGGTCATGCCAGCACCTCTGTTTCCGCTGCCCTTGGTATGGCTATCGCTCGTGACCTTTCAGGCGATGACTACCATGTGATTGCTATTATCGGTGATGGGGCTATAACTGGAGGAATGGCTCTTGAGGCACTAAACCAGGTGGGACACTTGGGCTCCAGGGTTTGCGTGATTCTAAATGATAATGGGATGTCTATTTCACCTACCGTTGGAGGTTTAGCTAAACTGCTGAGCAGGGTGCGGTTTGACTACCGCTATCGGTGGGCAGAGGAGGAGAGCAGGCGGGTACTGGATTCTCTCCCCGGGGGCAAACGGCTATGGCGAATAGGCCAATGGCTTAGGAGAGGATTCAAGGGCCTGGTTATGCCAACAGTGTTCTGGGAGGAGCTTGGCTTCACCTATATAGGACCTATAGACGGGCATAACATTCATGAGCTTGAAATAGCTCTTACCCAGGCACGGGATTACCGCTTGAAGCCAACCTTTGTTCATGTTATTACCACCAAGGGCAAAGGCTATCTTCCAGCAGAGGGTGATGCTGTTTACTTTCATGGTGTGCCAGCTAAAAGCGTAAGCACTGAGGCAATACCAAGTTACAGCGAGGTATTTGCTCAGACTGTGCTTCGCCTAGCTCGCGAAAATCCCAGGCTGGTGGTAATTACCCCGGCTATGCCTGAGGGAAATTATTTGAGTATAGTTGAGGCTGAGTTCCCGCAGCGAGTGTTTGATGTGGGAATCTGTGAGCAGCATGCTGTTACCTTTGCCGCTGGGCTGGCTACACAGGGTTTCATACCTATTGTGGCTATATACTCCACCTTCCTGCAGCGCGCTTTTGACCAGCTCATACATGATGTTTGCCTTCAGGATTTGCCCGTTATTTTTGCTATCGACCGCAGTGGCATTGTTGGCGAAGATGGCAAGACACATCAGGGAGCTTTTGATATCTCCTATCTAATATTTATTCCTAATTTGATAGTAGCTGCACCCAAGGATGAGAATGAGCTTCAGCACTTGCTCTACACAGCAGTGAAGTCAAAGCATCCTATGGCTATACGATACCCCCGAGGCTCTGGTTTGGGAGTAGAATTAGACCCGGTGTTGCATGAGATTCCCATAGGTAAGGGAGAAATAGTAAGGCATGGCAAAGACGCAGCCATATTAGCCATAGGAACTACTGTGGCTCCTGCTGTTGAGGCAGCCCAGGAGCTAGCTTCAAACGGAATTGAGGCTACAGTGGTTAACACCCGTTTTGCCAAGCCGCTGGACTCTGAACTTATAATAGACTTGGCCGGTGGTATTAAACGCCTGGTTACAGTTGAGGAGAATGCTCTCAGCGGTGGCTTCGGTAATAGTGTAGTTGAGCTTCTTCAAAAATCAGGCGTCAGTGATATCCGGGTAAAAAGCATTGGTATCCCTGATGAGTTTGTGGAGCAGGGCACTCAAGCCGTTCTCCGTTCTAAGTATGGTCTTGATGCTAAAGGGATAGCTAAACAGGTCTTGGAGTTATTTCCCAGCTTCTAATTTCAATTATTTATTCATTGGCAAGGGATGTGTGGCTTTGTATATAAATGAAAGCTAGCTAGAAATATCAGGTGTCTGAGCTTACACCTGATATTTTTGTATTCCAGCTTATAAATACGAGGCCGTTTATTAGAGGAAGCTTGAAGGGGCTTCGCCCCTTCAAGAACTGTCCTTCCCCCTCTCCTTTGAAGGAGAGGGGGATTAAATCGGGGTCCCCGAAAATCTTGATTTTTGGGGTAAATTAAGGGGGCGAGGTTGATAAATAAATGAATAAGCTGACAATCAGAGATATAGATGTTGGCAGCAAAAGGGTCTTGGTGCGGGCTGACTTCAATGTTCCCCTAGATGAAAAGACAGGGGCTATTACTGATGATAGCCGTATCCAAGCCACATTGCCTACTATCAAATATCTTATTGACCGAAGGGCTAGGGTTATCCTATGCTCCCATTTGGGTCGACCCAGGGGAAAGGTAGTTGAAAAACTACGATTAGCCGTTGTCGCCCAGCGCTTATCACAGATTCTGGGACAGTCAGTGGAAGTTGCTACCGACTGTATTGGCTCCGATGTAGAGAAGGCGATAGAAAAATTGAGGGAGGGCAATGTTTTGCTCTTGGAGAATATCCGGTTTCACCCTGAAGAGGAAGCAAACGACGCTTCTTTTGCTCAAGCCTTAGCCCGGTTAGCTGATATATATGTAAACGATGCCTTCGGCGCCAGTCATAGAGCCCATGCTTCAGTAGTGGGTGTTGCCAATTATCTGCCCGCAGTGGCTGGCTTACTAGTGGAGAGGGAAATCAAGGTCTTGAAGGGTATTTTAGCCAATCCAGGTCATCCCTTCGCCGAGCTTGCTGGTGGTGCCAAGGTGAGTGACAAGCTCGGCGTATTGGAAAATATCATGGATAAGGTAGACTGTCTTCTGATTGGTGGTGGCATGGCAGCTACCTTCTTAAAGGCTAAATCTTATGAGGTGGGCATATCCTTGGTGGAAAATGATAAAATAGAGCTTGCTGCTAAGCTGATGAAGGAGGAAACCCAGCGAGGGGTGCGCTTGATGCTCCCGGTTGATGTAGTTGTTGCCGATACACTCAGTGCTGAATCCAAAGTCAAGACAGTATCAGTAGGGGATATACCCCCAGAGTGGAGAATTGTAGACATAGGTCCTCAGACTATCAGTAACTTCTCTGAAGAACTGCGGCGGTGCAAAACAATCTTCTGGAACGGACCTATGGGCATATACGAGATACCTCAATTTGCTCAGGGCACGCAAGCCATGGCCAGGCTTTTAGCTGGTCTTGAGGCTACTACTATTATTGGGGGAGGCTCTACCGCTGAGGTGGTAACTGAAATGAAACTAGCTGACAAGATGACTTTTGTCTCTACCGGGGGCGGTGCCTCACTCAGATTCTTGGGTGGCGAAACACTGCCCGGTGTGGAAGCATTACTCAATAGTGAGGTCTGACTATAATGGATAGTTTAAATTTAATAAAGGAAATTTCCAAGCCTTCCCCTACCAAGATTGTGTTACTGGTTATTGATGGCGTAGGTGGATTGCCTAGTCCAGAAACGGGCAAGACAGAGCTGGAGACAGCCGATACACCGAACCTCGACCAGCTAGCAACCAAAGGTACATGTGGTCTTATTGACCCGGTGAGTCGGGGAATAACCCCTGGTAGCGCTCCAGGTCATCTGGCTCTATTTGGTTATGACCCTCTCAGCTTCAGCATTGGTCGGGGGGTGCTGGAGGCAATGGGGATTGATTTTGACCTAAAGCCGGGAGATATAGCAGCTCGGGGTAACTTCTGCACTGTAGATGAAGCCGGACTGGTCATTGACCGCAGGGCAGGGCGTATCTCCACTGAGAAGTGTACCAAGCTATGCCAGTTGCTAGACGGCTCGGTGATAGAGGGGGTTAAACTTCTTGTTTGCCCCGTCAGGGAGCACCGTTTTGTAGCAGTGTTTCGAGGAAAGGGGCTGACTCCTAAAGTCAGCGATTCTGACCCCCAGCAGGTAGGGGTGGCACCAAGGGTTATTACTGCCCTGAATCCACAAGCTGATATGATGGCTGCTATTGCCACCCAATTCATAGCTCAAGCCAAGACGTTCTTAGCTGAGCATTATCCAGCCAATATGGTGCTGCTGCGTGGCTTTTCCCAGCGACCTCACTTTCCTACCATTGGTGAAATCTATAAATTAAAGCCAGCAGCCATTGCCGGTTATCCTATGTATCGTGGATTAGCTAAGTTGGTCGGTATGCAGGTTCTGGAAACCGGTGCCAGCATCAAAGAGGAGTTTGCCACCTTAAAACAGAACTATACCGATTATGATTTCTTCTTCCTGCATATAAAGGGGACTGATTCCGCTGGTGAGGATGGTGACTTTGACCGAAAGGTCAGGATTATAGAAGAGGTTGATGATGCTCTACCTAGCCTGACCAGCCTTGAACCCGATGTCATCGTGGTTACCGGCGACCACTCAACACCAGCCTTGCTCAAAGGACATAGCTGGCACCCGCTGCCAATCCTTTTGTATTCCAAGTGGTGTCGCCCTGATAGGGTAGGCGAGTTTTCAGAGTCAGCCTGTATTTTTGGCGGACTGGGAAGGTTTCCGGCAACTCAGATTATGCCACTGGCAATGGCTAACGCTCTGAAGTTAACTAAATTTGGCGCTTAGGAGGCTACTTAAAAGTGCCTTGGCTCATACTCGTAATTCTCGTGTCTTTCTTTGCTAATAGGTCGGCAATGCTTTTGTTACCGTTGGCGGACTGGGTAAGTTATTTAGTATGTGCTCTTCTTGCCATCCTAGGCATGCCAGTCCTCGCTCTGGGAATGAAAGCCTGTCCTCTAAGGGTCATCAGTGGTCGTGATAGGTCTGCACTGGTTACAGACGGCATTTATTCTTACATAAGGCATCCAATTTGTTTGTCCTGCGTCCTTCTGGCATTTAGTGCAGCTATCGGTTTTAAGTCCACTGCTGGTCTAATGGTGGCGATTCTTGCTTTAATAGCAGCCTATCTGCACGCATCACTGTGGGAGGAAAGGGAGTTAGAACGGCGATTTGGCAGTGAATATTGTGAATATAAGCGCAAGGTGGGCATGTTTTTCCCAAAGTTATTTAAATCAAAAGTATAAGTTTTATGTGAGGCTAAAATGCGCGTCCCTATGATTGCTGGTAATTGGAAGATGAATACCACGGTAAGCGAAGCTATAGAACTGGTCAATGAAATGCGCCAGGGGCTTGACCAGATAGATAATGTGGATAAGGTAATATGCCCACCTTTTGTCTCTTTGGCCGCGATAAAGGAGCTAATTAAGGGAAGCTCAATAAAACTGGGGGCACAGAATATATACTTTGAGGAAAAGGGGGCATATACCGGGGAGATTTCGCCACTGATGCTGGCTGACCTCTGTGAATTTGTTATTATTGGACACTCCGAGCGCAGGCAGCACTTTAATGAGACTGGAGAGATTGTAGATAAAAAGGTCAAAGCGGCGCTGAAGGTTGGTCTGAAGCCCATTTTATGTATCGGAGAAAGATTGGAGGAAAATGAGGCAGGAAGAACAGAGGAGGTATTAACCGAGCAGCTAAGCTCATCTTCAGACCGAATATATTATCTCAGTGGTTTGGTTTTAGCCTATGAGCCGATTTGGGCTATCGGCACTGGCAGGGCAGCTACCGGCGAGCAGGCAAATGAGACCATCGGTTTTATCCGCCAGTATATCTCCCAGCAACATGGCAAAGGGGTTGCCCAGGATGTGCGTATCCTCTATGGTGGCAGTGTAACCGCTGATAATATTGCCGAATTTATAAACCAGCCTGAGATAGATGGTGCCCTTGTCGGCGGAGCAAGCCTTAAAGCAAGCGAGTTCTTGAGCATCGTAAAGCAAACCTCAGAGATTTAAGGTCATCTATCCGAAGAGAGTTAAAGAGAGGCGAAGCCCCTTCAAAACTAATACTTCCTCCTCTCCTTTGAAGGAGAGGAGGATAAAGGGGGTGAGGTTGATAAGCAACCTCAAAAAGCAGGGGAAGTGCCTTGGGGTAAACCACCCAAAATATTAACAAACGATATCTATTGCCCTTATTGTGCTAAAGAGGGCAAGAAGCAAAAATTAGCTTGTGAAATCCATAGTTGGGCTTATCGGAAGTGGTTTGAAGGAGAGCAAGGTGTCTTTGGCAGGTATGCTAAAAGAGGTTTCTTCGCAAAGTCTAGAGAGAAGTAGAGTTATGAAATGAACCACTTAGTAGCAATAGTTGGTCCTACCGGCGTAGGCAAGAGCAAGCTGGCTCTTCGCCTAGCTCAGGCTTTTAACGGGGAGATAGTGAGTGCTGACAGCAGACAGATTTACCGTTATATGGATATTGGCACCGCTAAACCCAGCCAGGAGGAGCGAGCCCTCGCCCCTCATCACCTGATTGATATAGTTAGTCCTGATGAAAACTTTAGCCTGGCTCAATATCAACAGCTAGCCTACAGAGCTATTGAGGACATTCAACAGCGAAATAAGCTAGCCTTATTGGTAGGTGGCAGCGGGCTGTATGTATGGTCAGTACTGGAAGGCTGGGGAATACCACAGGTGGCGCCTGACCCAGAATTCAGGCATAGTCTGGAGGAGAAAGCAGCCAGCAGGGTGGGAGAAGATGAGCTTTATCAGGAGCTTGCCAGTGTTGACCCGGTGGCAGCGCAGAGGATTGACCCTCGCAATGTGCGCCGCACCATAAGGGCTCTTGAGGTGTATAAAGAGGCAGAGATCCCCTTTTCCCAGCTTCAGCGTAAAGAGGCGCCGCCGTTTAACACCCTCATAATAGGTCTAACCGCAGATAGAGCAGAACTATATCGCAGAATTGACTTGAGGGTTGATGAAATGATAAGGCAGGGTTTGGTTGATGAAGTCAAGCGGCTGGTGAATAGGGGCTACGATTTCAATCTGCCAGCTATGTCCGGCATAGGCTATAAGCAAATTAGCATGTTTCTTAGAGGTGAGCTAACCCTGGCTGCTGCCATACAGCAAATCAAGTTTGAAACCCACCGACTTGTCCGGCATCAATATACCTGGTTTCAGTTGAAAGATGATAGAATAAAGTGGTTTGATATACAGAGCACGGTGGATTCACAAATCATGGCACCACTGAGTAAATTTATAAGAGGGAGTAATTAAGGAAGTCTTATATGAATTTCACCAAGGTGCAGGGTGCAGGAAACGATTTTATACTGGTGGAGGCTGGTAAAGCGCAGCGTGATTGGTCGCAGGTGGCGATAGCTATATGCAACCGCCACTTCGGTGTTGGCGGTGACGGCTTGCTACTGATGCTGCCCTCAAATAATGCTGACCTCCAGATGCGGGTATTCAACTCTGATGGCTCTGAGGCTGAGGCTTGTGGCAATGGTCTGAGATGCCTAGCTAAATATGCTTTACATAAGGGATTAGCTGATAGTAAGGCTCAAGAAATATCAGTCGAAACAATATCAGGAGTAAGAAAAGCCAGGCTTCATACCGTGGGAGGCAAGGTAACTACTATTCTGGTAGGTATGGGTGAACCGAAATTTAGTGCTGAGGATATCCCGGTAGCGATAGAGGAGGGCGGAGATATAGTCAACATAAAACCAATAATGAACTATCCTGTTATGATAGACGACAAGGAGCTACCTCTGAGCTTTGTCTCCGTGGGTAATCCGCATGCTGTCTATTTCTGGCAGCATCCGGTATCTGATTTCCCATTGTCCCAATTGGGACCAAAAGTGGAACAGCACAGGATGTTTCCCAACAGGGTAAATTTTGAGGTGGCTAGGGTGGTGAGCCGAAAGCAGATAGAAGCCCGGGTATGGGAGAAGGGGGTAGGGGAGACACTGGCTTGTGGCAGCGGCGCCTGCGCCATAGCTGTTTTAGCCCGGCTACATGGTTATATCGACAGCAAAGTTGACATAAAACTCCCAGGGGGAATACTGGATGTGGAGTGGGATGGGGTAGGGGAAGTATTCCTCAGCGGTCCAGCTGAAATTGTATTTAGTGGAGAGTGGCCAGATGAGAATGTCAAGACGGGTTGAGCATTTACCACCTTATCTTTTTGTGGAAATCAGTAAGAAGATTGCCGAGAAAAGGGCTAAGGGTGAAGAGGTAGTCAGCTTCGCTATAGGTGACCCTGATATTCCCACACCACCTCACATAATTGATAGGCTATGTCGGGCAGCACAAGACCCGGCTAATCACCGCTACCCAGAGAGTGAAGGTTTGCCTGAATTGCGTCGGGCTATAGCTGGGTGGTATAAAAAACGCTTTGGTGTTTCCCTTGATGCTGAAAAAGAAATATTACCCCTCATTGGCTCAAAGGAAGGCATTGCCCACATTGCCTTGTGCTTTATTGACTACAGGGATATTGCCCTGGTGCCTGACCCAGCATACCCCGTTTATTCAGTAAGCACCATGTTAGCCGGTGGTAATCCTTACTATCTGCCCCTTATTGAAGAGAACGATTTTCTGCCTGATTTAGAAGCCATACCTGCTTATGTACTGAAAAATGCCAAGTTACTGTGGATAAACTATCCTAATAACCCTACCAGCGCAGTAGCTGACCTCGATTTTTTCAACAGGGTAGTGGAATTCGCTCGGCATCACGACCTAGCTGTCTGTCATGATGGACCATATTCAGAGGTCGCCTTTGACAACTATCAGCCGGTTAGCTTTATGCAGGCAGATGGGGCTAAGGAAATAGGGGTGGAGTTTCACTCCCTGTCTAAAACCTATAATATGACCGGGTGGCGAATAGGAATGGTGGTGGGCAATGCTGCTATGGTAGATGCTCTAAAGAGGGTTAAATCAAACCTGGATTCAGGAATTCCACAGGCTATTCAATATGCTGCCATTGAGGCTTTGACCGGCTCCCAGGATTGCATCCAGGAGCACAACGCCATTTATCAAAGACGCCGTGATTTGGTTATTGATGTGCTAAACAATATCGGACTTAAAGCCCAGCCTCCCAAGGCATGTCTTTATATTTGGGCTAAGGTTCCTGAAGGCTATACCTCCATGGAGTTTGCCACCGATTTGTTGGAAAGGGTTGGGGTGATGGTTACTCCGGGGATAAGCTATGGCAAGCACGGCGAGGGTTATATCCGACTGTCATTAACTATCCCGGATGCAGGGCTGGTGAAAGGTTTGTCGCGACTGTCAGCTTGGCGTGATACCAGAAAAAGACTAAGGCCGGGAATTGACTTTACATAACGCTGAGGAGACATTATTATTAAAGCAACAATCGTTACCCAGGCTTCGCCGGAACAAGCGTTTTTAGTAGCTGTAGCGACCAAAAGAAACGCTGATAGATGGTCAGCGGAGGATTCTATAGACGAGCTGGCTCAGCTAGCAGACACGGCTGGGGCAGAGGTGGTCGGGAAACTCATACAGCGCTTACCCAAAGCATCAAGGACGCATTATTTGGGCAGAGGCAAACTGGAAGAACTACTATCGCTTAAGGATAGCGCCAAGTATAATGTGGCGATTTTTGATGATGAGCTTTCGCCGCTCCAGCAGCGAAATCTAGAGGAAGCCCTCCAGGTAAAGGTGATTGACCGGGTAGCCTTAATTTTAGATATTTTTACCAAGCGGGCTAGAACCCGTGCTGGTCAATTGCAGGTAGAGCTGGCTCAGCATCAATACCTTCTTCCTCGTCTTGCCGGGCAGTGGAGTCACCTGGAAAGGCTTGGTGGTGGCATTGGCACCAGAGGTCCCGGTGAAACCCAGCTTGAGACTGATAAGCGCCTTATTCGCCGCAGGATACATCATCTGAAAACGCAGATTGATGACATAAGAAAGCACCGCCAGCTTTATCGTCAACAGCGCAGGAAAACCGGTATCCCTATAGTTGCCATAGTGGGTTATACCAATGCCGGCAAAAGCACCTTGCTGAATGCTCTCAGTCATGCCGATGTCTTTGTAGAGGACAAGCTGTTTGCTACATTGGACCCAACTACCAGGCGGCTAACCCTCCCTGATAGAAGTGTGGTCTTATTAACCGATACCGTTGGCTTTATCAGGAAATTGCCGCCCACTATTGTAACTGCATTTAAGGCAACCCTTGAGGAGCTGGCTGAAGCCAATATGCTCCTTCATATAGTTGATTTAACTTGTCATAACGCTTCAGAGCAGTGCCAAATAGTAGAGGATATCCTTGCCGACCTCAATCTCAGCGATAAGCCCCGAATTACGGCACTAAATAAAATCGACTTGCTGCTGGCTGATAGCCGGAGTTGGGATGAGGAGACAGCTATAAATTATCTCTCTGACCGGGGAGAAGCGGCAGATGAGAACACTGCGCTCATTTCAGCAGCCAAGAAGTGGGGACTGGGTAAGCTCCTGGAGCTAATCAGCCGAACGCTGAGCCGAGCAATGCAGCCAGTCTAAATATGACGCTCTCAAATCAAAATCTAGGGGTCTAAAAATTCTTCTGAATGGTTCTATACCTTTAAGACCACAAAGAGGATAATTAGCTCCTTATTTTTGCCATTCTTTTTTAATTTTTTGGGAACCCACCCCTCGAAGAGTCTTCGACCTTTATCCCCCTCCCTTAGTAAGGGAGGGGGAGGATTTTATAAAAGAGAGGCGAAGCCCCTCTTAGACACCCCGGTTTTAACATAGGCAGGTAATAAGTTTACATAATCTTTACGGATAAAAAATTGTGGTATAATGGTATGGCTAGTTCTGATTGGATAAACCTTATTGCGGCAATCCTTGTAGGAGGTGGCACGCTTTTCCTTGGTATTATGGCGTGGCGAACTATTCGCCAGAGTAGAAGCATCCAAAAGGCTGAGAAAAGAGAAAGACTATTAAATGAGATTATCGAGTGGGCAATAGATGTTGGTAAATGTGCCTTCGAACAAAAATATGATACTGTAACCGGAGTAAGTACAGAATATTTTATGCGAGTTAGTCGGGCTAATACGTTATCAAGGTTCAATGTTGTTAATGCAAGAAGCGAATATGTAACAAACATCGCTTCGGTGTTTGAAAAAGATTTAGCTTTACACTCCGCTGTAAAAGGAGTTACACAGAAACTCGATGACATTATAAATATCATCGGTGCAGTTCTTGAAGGTAAAACTACTCCAGAAAAGATTTCAGAGAGTGAGATATCACTATACCGATGTGTAGGAATCCTGACAAAAGAAGCTACCAAAATCAAGACCAGAGATATAGGTTAATAGTGAGCCGGAACTTTGAGCCGCACTATAGCTGTTATGTAAGTTAAATAGGTTTTCTATACCTATTCCTGTCACATCCACCTCTGCTTTGTTAAGCAAGCTCCGTCCTTTTGTTTATTGCAGGTTTACTGATTTCCACGCAATCATTCTTATTTTATCCTGATTATGAAAGTTCCTGAGCCTCGCAATAAAAACTAACTTAACCATAACCAACTCGGTAAGATAAATAAGATGAATCTGTTGCTTTATGTCAACTACCCTGCTATAAAGCAGGTCTAGCTGGGCACCGACCTTAGTTTGCGGGGAGCAATTAGCCACATCAACACCACAGAGACTAACAAGGAAGCCAAAAGTATGATGAAACTCACGAAGTAGCTGCCGGTCTTATCATGGAGAAAGCCAGCAAGCCATGGGGCGATGGCACCACCCAGGGAGAAGCCTAAGACTACAGTGCCCTGGATAGAGCCAAAGTGCCTCCCATAAAATAGGTCAGCTACTGTAGCGTAAAACACCGGCGCCGCAGCGCCCAACCCCAGACCAAAACAGACGGCAAATAGGAATGGCATCCAGGGCTGAGATGTATCACTCATCAAGAATAATAGGGATGCAGCCCCAGCACTTAGCAGACAGCTGGGTATGAAAACCTTTTCCCGCCCCAGGCGGTCTGAGAAAAAGCTGCACAGATTCCCCAGTATAAACGCAACGCCAAATACACTAAAAATGCTGGCAGCCATCATAGGCTCATAGCCTATATCCCTGAAGAAGTAAACCTGATGGGCTATTGCTATCTGCTCGGCAAGGCCCAGGAGGAAAAAAGCAATCAAAAAAAGTAGCCAGAATTGATGGGTCTTCAGCGCCTGCGGAAGTGTCCAGCTAGTGCCAGCCCATTTCCCCTCCAAGCCAGCTACTGTCTCAGGCCCATCCAAGCCTTGTGACTCAGTTGATTTCTGAGTCTCGCCATCAGGCAAAAGCCCTTTATCCCTGGGGCTACGGTATATCAAGAAGCTACATAGCGGCACAATAACGGCAATCGGGAGGACTCCTATGATGACATAGGCAGTCTGCCAGCCAAAGCTGGAAATGAGAAACTGGGCGATGGAAGCTGCTACCAGACTACAGCCGAAGCCAGCACCTAGAATACCAAAGACCAAGCCACGCTTTTTGACAAACCAGTTCGAGATTATGGCGGTAACCGGCGTCCAACCCACTAAGCTGAAGCCTATAGCTGCCACAACCCCGTAGAGGAGATAGAATTGCCACTGAGAGGTGGCTAAGCTGCACAGGGCGATACCTCCCCCCATAATGCAAGCCCCTACCGATAGAACCAATCTTGGCTTAAATCTATCCACTAGGCCGCCTGCCACTGGTGCCGCTAAACCGTAGACGAGGATAGCAATGGAGAACATCAGCGCAGTGTTGCCCCGTCCCCAACCGAACTCCTCCACGATGGCGGGATAGAAAACTGAGAAGGTGTTCCTGATAGCAAAGCCGAGTATTAAGGTGATAAAGGCTGCGCCTAGGACAACCCAGCCATAAAAGATACCCTGCCCTTTTGATAAGCTATTTTTACCGTTCCACATTTGTTCACTGTGCTACCTGTAACTGAACAGCAGGCAAATTACAGGCAAGGGTTATTGATGGATATGCTGATAATGTATCAAGCAGTTTGCCTTGGATAAGCTTCTGAAGGTCTTGCCAGGTTAGGCTTTCACACCGGTCAGACAGAAACTTACCTCGTTTATGGGCTCGGCAGGATTCGAACCTACGACCAATCGGTTATGAGCCGACCGCTCTGCCGCTGAGCTACGAGCCCATGAGGGAAAAAGTGCCCCTTAGCCCTTAAAAGCCTGCCTTCTTCAGGTGCTTCTCCACCCTTGCTAGTAGCTCCTCAGGGCTAACAGGCTTGTCAATATAGTCCTCAGCTTCAAGCGTGAACCCCCGACTAACAGGAATTGAGGTTTCTACCCCCTTTGCTGCAAAAGCGGTTAGCATTAGGGTTGGGATTTTTCTAAGTTGGGGGTCTTTTTTAAGCTGCTCAGCAGCGGTAAACCCGTCTTTGACTGGCATTATTACATCTAGAAGAATCAAATCAGGTTTTTCCGCCTTCGCCTTTCGTAATCCCTCATCCCCATCGGAGGCCACAATTACCTCATAGGGCTTACTTTCTAAGATGACCTTAGTTGCCTCCACAAAATCCATATCATCGTCAACAAGAAGGATTTTGGCTCTCTTTCCCATTCCTAATCACTCCTTTAGGCACTTCCGGCTAAATTCAGACCTTTTCCTTCTTCCCAACGAGCCTTCCCACCCTTTCCAGCAAGATATCAGGGCTGAAGGGTTTCTCCACATAATCATCCACATCCAGCTCCAGACCAGTTTCCAGCTCATAGCGACGGCGGCTGGCTTCCTCTCTCACCGAGGTTAGAATCAAGATAGGTATATCCCTATACTTTGACCACCTTGGGTCTTGGAGCTCTTTGCATACCGCCCACCCATCCATCTTGGGCATCAGGAGGTCAAGAATCATCAGGTCTGGTTTTTCCGCCTTAAGATTAGCTAGAGCCTCTATCCCATCCTGAGCGGTAACTACCTCATAGCCTTGAGATTCAAGAATCATGGTTAACGCATCCAAGATATCAGGGTCATCATCAACTACCAATATCTTCTTTTGCATATCTCCCCCTTGCAATTATAATACAGGTCTAGGCAATAATCCAGCCCGTTCTACGATTTCAGGGACAATGTCTTCCCAGCCTACTGCCATAATATGGACGCCATGAATCCCAGGTATCTCCTTGAGTTGCTCGATAATCTCAATGGCTATTCCTGCCCCCTCTTCCTTAGCGTTCTTAGCCTGCTCCATCCTGGCGACTATCCCATCAGGGACGCTTACTCCAGAAACATAGTCTCTCATATAGCGCGCCATTCCTGCTGACCTGATGGGTATCACCCCCGCCAGAATATGTACCTCCTTATCCAACCCTCGCTCAGTAACCATCTCCATCCATTTTGCGAATTTGACTACATCATAGACTGCCTGGGTTTGAATAAAGTCAGCTCCTGCCTTGACCTTCTTAGCCAGCCTTGCCACCCGGAACTCAAAGGGGTCAGCGTAAGGATTGGCTGCAGCCCCAATAAATAACGGCACTTCCCCCGAGATATCGTCGCCGCAAAGGAATTTTTTCTCGTCTCGCATGTTCTTCAGAGCTTGAATCAACTGAATGGAGTCAATGTCAAAGACATTCTTGGCAGTGGGGTGGTTACCAAACATTTGATGGTCACCGGAAAGGCAAAGGATATTGCCAATGCCCAAAGCTATAGCACCCAATACATCGCTTTGAATGGCTATCCGGTTCCTGTCTCGGCAGACTATCTGCATGACCGGGTCAACGCCTTGTTGCTTCAAAAGCACGCAACCAGCCAGGCTGGACATGCGCACAATGGCAGTCTGATTATCGGTCACATTAGCGGCATCACAGCAGTGGCGAAGTAGCTCACCTTTCCGCAGCAGCACCGCAGCACTAGTCCCCTTAGGCGGACCAGCCTCAGCAGTGACGGCAAACCTCCCGCTTTCCAAGACCTTCTCCAGGTTTGTTCCCGCTTTCATCACCCTCACCTCCGTTCAGTTTCACCTTTCTTGGGCAGGGTAAAGGTAAATTTGCTCCCAGTATTGGTCTCTGGGCAAGGGCTCTCAACCCATATCCTGCCCCCGTGAGTCTCCACAATCCTCTTGGCTATGGATAGCCCTAAACCTGTCCCTTTCGTTTTTACATTACTGGCTCGAAAGAAGTCATCAAAGACATGGGGCAAGTCCTCAGGAGGGATGCCAATCCCGGTATCCATAACCTCAACCTGTATCTCGTTATCCCCTTCGCTTACCCTGATGGTTACCATGCCCTCAGACGTATAGTTGATGGCATTATTCATCAAGTTGGTTATTACCTGCTGGAGCCTGGGACCTGCGCCGCGAATTTTGGGAAGACCCTGGGGCACTTCTGCCTTTAACTTCACCTTCTTTTGCTTCGCCAGGTCACGCAAGTCCCCTATGGAAGCCTTGATTACTTGGCTCAAAGAGATATCTTTCATCTCTTGGACGATTTGCCCGGTCTCGATGCGTGGAATATCTAAAAGGTCGCTAACCAAAGTCAGCAGCTCCTTAATCCTCTGGCTACTTCTTTCCAGCATACCTCTTTGCTTTTCAGTGAGTGCCCCGGCAAATCCGCCTAGCATGACCCAGAAGTAACTTTGAATAGCAGTAAGGGGTGCTTTCAGGTCGTGAACCGTTACACCAAGAAAGCGGAGAAAGCGATTCCTTGCCTCTTCTAGCTTGGCTATCTCCTTGGAAGCCTGTTCCAATTCCCCGGTTCTCTTCTCAAGAAGGCGTTGGCTCAATTTCACCACTTCCCGCTGTCTCCTCCTTAACCTACCCGAAACGGATGTGGCCATATAGGCGGTAGCGAAGAGGGCAGTGGCCAAGACAACAAGAACAGCCAGAATATAGCTTCCTTCCTTATATAGCGCAGGGTCAGCAAATCCTACCAGATTTACATGGGGTATTGCCCCGGCATACTCCAAGCCTACCAGCAGTGCAACTACGACAATCACTGAGGTAGCCAACAAATACACTGCCTTATAGTGAAGCATTATACTGGCCCCGATGATGTGAAGCACAAAGTAGAAGATGAAGGGGTTCTCTATTCCCCCGGTAAAGTGAAGAAGCACGGTGAACGCCGCTAGGTCAAGCAAGAGGTGGATAGTGCCAAAGGTTCTAGCCCTCTGGATTACCAATCCGGTCTGCATTTTTTCTAGGCTTCGGGACTGGAATAACAGCGCCAGATTACACAAAGCTACAAAGGCACATATCCCATACGCCGAGATGGTTGGGAACTCAATGTTGAATATCCTTGACGCTACTAAGGTGGCAGCGATGATGCCCAGAATGGTAATCCACCTTATGGTGATGAACACCCTGAGCCACATCCTTATTGCTGCTTCCTCAGGATGGTGCTCTGGCTCACCTTCTTCAGCAAAAAAATTGTTGTCCCTATTACTGGCATTCATCATAAATTAAAATAATCCTTGCTTTTTAACCTATATAGTAATCTTGCGGGGTCCTCCTGCATGGCTGGTGCTCCAGTCCCGCGGGGGCACAATTTCCTCTAATTTATCTAACTGACCCAGAGCGGCTAGGCGATCGTAAATCATTTGCCAAGCACAAGAGGTATCTGGCGATATTTCACACTTGCCCCCTACTGAGCCCCCACAGGGTCCATTCAGTAAGCTCTTAGCACATCTGACCAGAGGGCATATGCCTGCCGTCCTCGCCAGAATGCAATCTCCACACTGCATGCAGACCTCGATAAAATGCCCTGGTGCCTCCTCCTTGCCTACAAATAAGGTGTTCAATGCTGGATAAACAGGCTTATCAGTATAGAGGGTAACCGTTTGAACCCCGAAGGCGCAAGTCATCGCTAGGATGCCATCAGCCTCTTCAACATCCTTGGCACTCTCTCCCAGGGCATCTTTGGTGAGTTCGTCGCATGCCGTAGGAATCACCATCCACCCGGTAACTTTCTTACCTGCTGCTTCAAGCTTGCCTTTCATATCTAGAACCTCAGATTTGCCACCAGTGTGTAACATAGTGGCGCAGGTACCACATCCCACCACATACACCCTCTCCACCCCGCTGAGAGCTTCACTGACCTCCTCAAATGGCTTTTGTGCAGTGATTGTTTTCATTTTTTACCCCTTACGCCTGACTCATCGGGCAAACACCTGCCGGGCATCTTTTTTCATGGATATGAGCTTCATATTCATCTCGAAAGTAGCGCACAGTGGTCATAACAGGGTTGGAAGCTGCCCTGCACATCGCACAGAGAGATGCCTCTTTCATCAAGCTTCCTATCCGCTCTAGGCGCTGGATATCTTCCTCCTTGCCTTCCCCTTGGCTGACCCTGGTGAGGATATCAAGCATTTGCTTTACCCCCAAGCGACCTGGGGCACATGCTCCACAATAATGCTCAAAGGTGAAATGGACAAGGATTTTGGCGAGGTCGACCATGCAAGCATCTCCACCTAAAACTATCACACTACCAGACCCAAAATCCAGTCCCAGTTCCGCTAGAGAGCGAGGAGCGAGAGGAGTGTCTAGGAGGTTCATTGGAAGGCAGCCACCAGATGGCCCCCCGATGTGAGCAGCTTTAAACTTATGTTCCTCCTTAATCCCTCCTCCTATGTTGAAGATAAGCTGGCGAAGGCTCATCCCCATCGGCACCTCAACGATGCCAGTATGAGAGACCTTCCCCCCGAGAGCCAGCACCTTGGTTCCGCGGTCGCTCTCAGTGCCATATTGGGAGAAGGCATCTGGACCTTTCTGGATAATCCAAGGAATACTATAAAATGTTTCAGCGCTGCCAACAAAGGTTGGCTTCCCCCAAAGTCCAGGGTTCTGGGGGAAGGGGGGGCTTATACGGGGACTGGCTCGATTGCCCTCAATAAAGGGGATGACACCTATCTCTGGCTCACAGGATAGGAATCGAGGTCCATCTCTAACCTCAATATTGAGATTAAAGGAGGTTGACATCAGTTTGGAGCCCAGAAATCCTCTTTCCCTCGCCTGCTTCAAGGCAAGCTCAAGGCGCCTGAGGGCTAGGGTGAATTCAGATGGTATATAAAGGTAACACTCGCTGGCACCAATAGCGTAGGCAGCAATCATCATCCCCTCAAGCAAGCTATGGGGGTCACCTGCCAGGAGAATCTCGTTGATGCTTATTCCCGGCTCCTTATCGCTGGCATAGCAAACAACATACTTCTTCTCGGCTGAAGCCTCTGCCAGTGATAACCACCTCCCCCCCACCGGAAAACCGCTGTCTCTTTCCTTCAGCCCTGAGCTTAGAATCACCCTGGCCAACTCCCCAGGGCTCATGGAAGTCAAGGCTTTCTTCAGGGCATCATATCCGCCCGTAGCAATAGAGCTATCAATGTCTTCCGGGTTTATGCTTCCTATATTGCGAAGAACAACCATTTTCTCCTTGGTCAAAATTTGCTCATCAACCCTTCCTGCTGACCCCTGCTTGGCCATCTGCTCAACAACAGGTTGAGCGCGAAATTCATCATAAAAAGTAGCCACGCTATACACACGACTTTGGGCAACCCTTAAGGCTTTAGCAATCAGCGCTATGGCTTCAGGCGGGACATAGCCGTATTCAGCACGGACTCTCCGCAGTGCAGTGATTAGGTCTTGTTCCCCCTTCTGCCCCTTTAATATGGTATTCAGTTTGCCCGGGTCTATGCTCTCCATCAGCTACATCCTCTCAATCCTAACCGCACAGACCTTATATTCGGGTATTTTAGCCACCGGGTCAAGAGCAGGGTTGGTCAGCCGATTAGCCGGGCTTTCAGCAAAGTGGAAGGTCATGAACACCACCCCTACCGGTGAAACATCGGTTGCCTTTGCCCTGGCTACTACCTCCCCCCGCCGGGAGATGACCTTCACCATCTCACCATCAGCAATGCCCAGAGAGGAGGCATCTTCAGGGTTTATCTCCACCTCCCCCTCACCCCTCAATATGTTAAGCCCTTCTACCTTTCGAGTCAGGGTGCCAGTGTGAAAGTGATACAGGCTGCGCCCGGTGGTCAGAACCAGTGGATACTCACCATCAGGAAGCTCCATAGGTGGCTTATACTCCAGGGGGATAAACCTGCCCTTACCACGGGCAAATAGCTCAGTGTGAAGGATGGGTGTCCCGGGGTGGTCTGTAGTGGGGCAGGGCCACTGCAAGCCACCATCATCCAGGCGCTGATAGGAGATGCCACCATAGCTGGGGGTGAGGCTTGAAATCTCCTCCATAATCTGAGAAGGGTGTTCAAAATCAAAGCCCTTGCCCCCCATCCTTTCCCCCAGCTGGCAGGTAATCCACCAATCAGGTCTGGAATCCCCCACCGGCTCTAGCGCCTTCCTCAACCTCTGCACCCTCCTCTCGGTATTGGTGAAGGTGCCGTCCCTCTCGGCAAAGCTGACCGCAGGCAGAACAACATCAGCCAGAAGGGCGGTCTCAGAGAGGAAGATATCCTGAACCACCAGAAACTCCAGCTTCTCAAGCGCCTCCCTGGCATGGCTTATATCCGGCTCACTTAGCGCAGGGTTCTCCCCAATAAGGTAGATAGCCTTTATCTCCCCCCGGTGGGCAGCCTCAATCATCTCGGTGATAGGCAGCCCCGGGGATGGAGGTAATGAGCAACCCCAGGCAGCCTCAAACTTCCCCCTGATATTGGGGTCGCCAACCGCCTGGTAGCCGGGATAGACGTTGGGCAGGGCACCCATGTCACAGGCACCCTGCACATTGTTCTGACCCCGCAGCGGGTTTACCCCCGTCGATGGCTTGCCTATATTGCCGGTGAGCATGGCAAGATTGGCGGTAGCTATTACATTGTCTGTGCCATGGGAGTGCTGGGTGATGCCCATAGCATAGAGAATGGTGGATGGTCTATTGGTGGCATATATTCTGGCAGCTTCGGCTATCTTATCCCCGGGCACCCCGGTAGTCTGCTCCACAAAATCAAGGTCAAAGCCCTTGAGTGATTCCCTGAAGGGAGCAAAGTCCTCACAGCGCTCATCAATAAAGGCTCGGTCAAGCAGCCCCTCATCCACTATCACCTTCATCATCCCCATGAGCAGGGCAACATCGCTGCCCGGTCGGTGCTGAAGCCAGAGGTGAGCAAAGCGTACCAGGTCAATCTCACGAGGGTTAGCTACAATCAGCTTTGCCCCCTTACCTACCGCCCTCTTTACCTCCAAACCGATTATGGGGTGGGCTTCGGTGGTGTTGGTGCCAATGGCAAGGATGCATCCGGCATCCCCAATCTCATTGATGGAGTTGGTCATCGCCCCGCTGCCAAAGCTCTGCACCAGACCAGCCACTGTAGGGGCATGACACAGCCGAGCGCAGTGGTCAACATTGTTGGTGCCCAGCACCGCCCGGGCAAACTTCTGGGCAACATAGTTGTCCTCGTTGGTGCACTTGGCAGAGGAGATTACCGCTAGCTCATCCGCCTTGTAACTGCCAAGCCTGCTGGCAACCAGGTCTAGCGCCTCATCCCAGCTGGCTTCAACAAACTCCCCGTCCTTCTTGATAAG